>ENA-OPVY01000734-OPVY01000734.1-human-gut-metagenome-genome-assembly--contig:-NODE-734-length-23009-cov-4.482182_pt1 | contig 23009 bp, 26 predicted proteins | sample MGYA00241503_ERZ501998 | MGnify/ENA primary metagenome ERZ501998 (study PRJEB25962, sample SAMEA2042107) | human gut metagenome | biome: human gut; feature: human-associated habitat; material: faeces... | reverse complement strand
CGCTGCCGCAGCCGACTTCTACTTCGTCTCCGAGCATGGCTCCGAATTTCTTAAGACCTGTCTCGATCCTTTCGTCTCCGGCTTTTACTACGACGAGTTTTTTGTCGGATTTGACATTGGATGTGATGGATCCGGCTCCCATATGGGATTTGTAGCCGAGGATGGAATCGCCCACGTAATTATAGTGCGGCACCTGTACTTTGTTGAACAGGATGACGTTCTTAAGTTCTGTCGAGTTACCTACGACTGCGCCTTCGCCGACGATCGCATTTCCGCGGATGAATGCGCACTGGCGGACTTCTGCGTTCTTTCCGATGATCGCCGGTCCGTGGATGTAGGCTGTCTGGAATACGGTTGCGGATTTGGCGATCCATACGTCTTCGCCGACCTGATCGTATTCATCTGCCGGAAGGGTCTTTCCGAGTTCTTTGATGAAACCGCTGATCTTTGGAAGGATTTCCCATGGGTAGGTGGCTCCTTCGAAGATGTCTTTTGCGATGGTTTCATCCATGTGGTTGTAAAGGTTTTTGATGGTTAATTGTTCTGACATGTTGGTTCTCCTTTTTTATTTTTTAGTTTTTCCGGTCTTTCTCACCGGCTTCTTATAAAACTGCGCTGCCTTATCATAGCACGCCCGCATCTGATACTGATTGTTCAGACCTTTGACTGCAAGTGTGCGTCTTGATACAAAATCATCCAGCTTTTTCATATATTCATCTGATGTGATATCTCCGTCTGCCACATACGTCAGACCTTTTTCCCAGCTTGCCGTAAGTTCCGGGTTCAGGAGCGGCCGGATGGAATGGTCTACGACATCGTAGATCATTTCCCCTAACATCGTCGGCGTGACGATCTGGGTCTTTTTATTGAGCGCCAGATATTTATTATTGAATAATTTCTTCAGTATCTCGCCTCTAGTGGCACTGGTGCCGATTCCGCTTCCTTTGATCTGAGCGCGGAGTTCTTCGTCTTCGATGAGCTGTCCTGCATTTTCCATGGCAAGGATCAGTGAACCGGAGTTGTAGCGCTTCGGCGGCGAGGTCTTGCCTTCTTTGATGTCCAGGGACTGCACCGGAAGGGTCATGCCTTTCTTGAGGCTCTGGATCCTGGCGAAGAAGGCTGCGTCGGTGTCTTTGTCCTCGGTACTGTCTGCGCTGCTGTCTGTATTATCGTTATTGTCGTTCTTCCTGCCCGGCACGCCTGTAACTTTCAGATAGCCTTCTTCTGCCAGTACTTTGAAGCTTGAGAAGAAGGATTCTTCTTTGATCTTCGTCACGATCGATACTTTCTGATAGACAGCCGGTGGATAGAAGATGCTTAAGAATCGTCTTACGATCACATCATACACCCTCTGTGACAGATTCGGAAGTCCTTTTAGTGCTCCCATGCCCTGTCCTGTCGGGATGATCGCATAGTGGTCTGTGATCTGTTTGTCGTTGACGTATCTCGTCTTCTCCAGTCCTTTGTGGCTGCCGAATTTCACGATATCCTGAAGATATGGCTTTGCCGGTTCGTACTGCATCAGGCCGTTCAAGTTCTTGTGGATCTCTTTTGCCACTGCTGTTGACAGCACGCGGGCATCTGTTCTTGGGTAGGTGACGAGCTTTTTTTCATATAGTTCCTGGATGATCCGGAGTGTCTCATCCGGGCTGATCTTGAACCGCTTGGAACATTCATTCTGGATCTCGGCCAGGTTGAATAATAACGGCGGGTTCTTCTCTTTCTTCTTTTCTATGGACACGATCTGGCAAGTCAGGGGCTGGCTGGCGTCTGACTCGCTGTTGCTTAGGAAGCGGATCAATTCTTCTGCCTTTTCCTTTTCTTTGAATCCATTTTCCTTATAGAGGTCGAAGGATTCGAACCATTTTGATCCTTTGACTGCCCGCCATTCGCCTTCGAATGTTGCCCCTTTCTCTCCGATGGTGCTTAGGACTCTGTAGAACGGGGTCTCTACGAATTCCCTGATCTCCCGTTCTCTGCGCACGACCATGCCGAGGACGCAGGTCATAACGCGGCCTACGGATACGACGGAATATTTCGTATTCAGATAATTGGAGATGCTGTTGCCGTATTTCAATGTCAGAAGGCGGGAGAAGTTGATTCCCATCAGGTAGTCTTCTTTCGCTCTTAAGTAGGCGGATGCTGCCAGGTTGTCGTATTCTTTTAAGTCTTTTGCTTCTTTGATCCCGCGCAGGATCTCTTCTTCTGTCTGGGAGTCGATCCATACGCGGCGGCGGTTCTTGCCTTTTACGCCTGCCTGCTGCTCGACCAGACGGTAGATGTATTCTCCTTCCCGTCCCGAGTCAGTACAGACGTAGATTGTGTCTACGTCTGTGCGGTTCAGCAGTCCCGATACGATTCGGAACTGCTTTGACACTGCCGGAATGACTTCGTATTTGAATTCCTGCGGGATAAAAGGCAGAGTCTCAAGACTCCACCTTTTCAATGCCGGATCGTATTCTTCCGGATAACTCATCGTGACCAGGTGTCCGACGCACCATGTTACGATTGCTTCTGCTGATTCGAGATATCCGTCTTTTCTCTGTGTATTGATATGCAATGCCTTGGCGAACTCCTGCGCTACGCTGGGTTTTTCGGCAATGTATAGTGATTTTCCCATGTAATTGTGTTACTCCTTGGTGAACCGATGGGGACGGGGATTACTGGCTTTTTTCCTGTCCCTGATGGCTTTTATTTTTTTCTGTGCCGGAGGGACAGGAAAAAAGCCAGTAATCCCCGTCCCCGTTGGTCTTCTTCTCGACCGCCATGCTGTGCTTCTTCCATGAAAACTGCCTGGGAGTCCACAGCTTTTATGCCGCCGGTCCGTTTCATATATGTGCCGTCTTTCTGCATGATCCTTGCTTTCACGTTATCGCTTAACATGATCTTCAGGTCATGGTTAATCTGGCGTCTGATCTGCCCGTCTAATACCGGGCAGGCTACTTCTACTCTTTTTTCTGTATTTCTTGTCATCATGTCTGCGGAGCCGATATAGATCTTCTGCTCTTTGCCGGTTCCGAAGCTGAAGATACGTGGATGTTCCAGATAGCGGCCAACCACGCTCATCACTCTGACATTTTCCGTAAATCCAGGCACTCCCGGTAGTATACAGCAGATTCCGCGAACAATCAAGTCTACCCTTACTCCGGCGCAGGAGGCCTCGGATACTTTCTTTATGAAGTCCACATCTGTCACGGAGTTCATCTTCATAATGATGCGTCCTTCGCTTCCTTTTGCTATCTCTTCGTCCATCATCTGTAAGATACGGCTCTTTAAGCTGACCGGTGATACGATCAGGTATTGATAGCTGCCCTGCAGATTGCCGATGGACATATTCTTGAAAAATTCTGCGGCGTCTTGTCCGATTCGTGGATCAGCAGTCATCAGGGACAGATCGGTATACATTGCACCTGTCTTCTCGTTATAATTGCCGGTTCCGACCTGTGTGATATACTGGATGTCATTGCGGTTCCTGTATGTGATCAGACAGATCTTGGAATGCACTTTGTAACCGTCGAATCCGTAGATCACACGGCATCCGGCTTCTTCCAGACGTTCCGACCAGTCGATGTTGTTCTGCTCGTCAAATCTTGCACGCAGCTCGATCAGCACGGTGACTTCTTTTCCATTTTCCGCAGCTGCGCACAGGTATTCTACCAGTCTTGCCTTCTTCGCCAGGCGGTAGATGGTGATCTTGATCGTCATAACGTTCGGATCTGCCGCGGCATCTTTGATCAGCTTCAGGAATGGATCCATGCTTTCGTATGGGTAGAACAACAGGATATCATTCTTTTTCACCTGTTTTAACATGTTTCCGTCCTGTACATGTGCTGATTTTTGCGGGGAGAATGGTTCGTAGACCAGTGCTTTCTTCATGGACTCCGGAAGATTTCCTGCGATGGAGAACATATAATCCAGTTTCATCGGCATCTTCGTGCGGAAGATCTGCTCCGGTGTGATCTTGAATTTCTTACAGAAGTATTCCTGCATTTCCGGTGTCAGTTTCTCCGCTGTTTCTAATCTTACTACCGCCATCCTGCGGCGTTTGTACAGGGTACTCTGCATGAGTTTCCGGAAGTCATCGGTAACCTCCAGTGCCTCATCGTCCGGAGATACGTCTGCATTTCTTGTCACGCAGATGTAGTTCGGGTCGGATACTTCGTACTGGTCAAATACCAGATCCAGGTATTCCATGATGACTTTCTCCATGCGGATATAACGGATGTCATGTCCCGGAAGCATCAGGATATCGGATACATAGGTCGGAACCGGTACGATTCCGAGGATCTGTTCTTTTTCTTTGTCGTCTTTATTCTTCCTGCTATTGATATGCTTCAGATTGGCTGTTACATAGATATCTTTATTCATAAGATGCGGGAACGGGTGGCTGCTGTCTACGATCTGCGGTGACAGTACCGGAAGGATCTGCTCTTTGAAACATTTCTTAACATATTTCTTCTCGTCTGTCTCCAGTTCTTTAAAGTCCAGTCCGCAGACTCCGTATGGGGACAGTTCTTTCTTGATCCCGGCGTAGGTCTTGTCACGTTCTTTATATAACGGGGCAACTGCTGCGTAGATCGCATCCAGCTGCTCCTGCGGTGTCATTCCCGACCGGCTGTCTCTGTGTCTGTCGTCTGTCTGCACCATGTCATAGAGACTTCCGACACGGATCATGAAGAATTCATCTAAGTTACTGGTGAAGATGGCTACGAATTTCATACGTTCTAATAGCGGCACGCTCTTATCTCTTGCTTCTTCCAATACACGCTGATCGAATCTCAGCCAGGAAAGTTCTCGGTTCTGTGTGTAGTTCAATAATTCTCGGTCCATAGGGGCTTCCTCCGTTTCTTGCCATGGGCCATGGGGACGGTGTTTTTGGTTTTTTCAGTGTCCCCACCGGCACTTTGTAATCAGCGAGTTTATTGTATACTTTATTATAGCAAAACCATCTTTTATTCTCAACACTGAGATGTATCGTGTTCAGCTCGTGTTCAGACTTGTGACAAAACTGGTGTTCAGATTTGCGATCGGATTTTATATCGGCAGGCGAGACCGGCTTCTTTGCTGGAGATATAACATATAAAAAGGCGGGAACTGCGCCTTTTTACATGTTGCAGTTCTAATGCGTGTTCTACCTTTGTACTCATATACGCCCTATCTTCTTTTTACGTTTTATATTTTTTCAATATCACAATTTTCCCCTGCCACCGGATTACCCGAGGGGCATATTCTGATAATACCACACAGAAAGGCGGTAGGGAAGATGCATCCACTTTAACGTCCTTTCTTTGTCACTCCACTTGCAAAAAAATAATGTGCAGGATACTCTCTCAAATATCTTGCACATTTATTATATAAGCTAAAATTTTATTGAAACTTCCCGTTTTGACCTTTACGGGAATTTTCTTTGACAAATTTAACGAGGTTTTAGAAAGCGCTGTTGTATGAATTCCTTGTCGCAAGAGTTTCACTGCATTTAAATCTTTAAATACATTCTCAACGCACCAAGAAGCAGCAAATGTCCCGGATAAAAGCAATAATTTAAAAACTTATTCTGTTTCCCCCGCTCTCCATTATATGTAAGATTCAAGCCAAATCCCAACAAAGCCCACGGCTCCTTATACATTGACAGAAAGCCAAATAAAACGGTATATATCCGTTTTTCACGAAAAACATAAAAGAAATATCCAGCCAAAATTGCATGATACTCATAATCCAGTCCCAAAGCACTGGCTCCATAACACGCCACAAGCAAAACCAAGAATGTAAGCAGATAAAACACTATCCTAGGCATTTTTTTTGCTTTCAGGAAATCTATGATCCAAATCGTAACCATAGTAAACGCTAAAGTAAACATGATATTATTCCAATGTGGAGAATAATATGTACCTGAAGTGAACATATCAAAGGGTATTTCTGAAACGATACCAAACACCACCAGATACCCCAGATATTTCCATCTGTTTTTCGTTTTAAAATATCCTTCTACGAGAAGAAACATGAAAATCGGAAAAGCGATTCTTCCTATGATATCAAACAAATCACTGATAACCAATGATGTCCTTCCGTTTATATTCGGATAAAGAATTGCTTTATTTACATGATCTATAAACATTGATGCAAACGCTATATATTTCAACTTTGCCCCTGACATCACCTGTATCTTTTTCAACAGCTTTTTCTTTTCCATACACCATCTTCTTTTGCTCTAATCCCAAATAGATTCCGCTTCCCATGACCAGATTTTCCCATCTTGTGCATCAATTTCAAATTCATACTCTATCTGCTCATAAAATATTGTCCCCTCATATAACGACTTACCATCCTCATAGTCCAAACCGATATGTATATCTTTTTCCGTAGCACCCGGAACTTTATCCAATGCAATTTTTTTTGCTTCTTCTATGGAGACGGATGCATCGGAAGTTGCCTGGCTTCCGAAATCATTTTCGATTTCCATATCTTTCTCTGTGATTTCTCCTGTCACTGCATCTATCTCATAATCATACTCCTGATTCGTTACATAAAACTCAACGTCATATACCTGTCTTCCATCATCTACAGTAAATTTTATCCGTATATTCGTTACAGCCTCTGCTTCTACCTGAGCATCTGTCAATGCAATGCTTCTTGCTTCCTCTTCCGATATTATAGAAGTATTTCTCAACGGATCTTGTTTTTCTGTCTGATTTTGAATCTCTGCCGAAACATTTCCCGATTTATCGTTTCCACATCCCGCAACTCCCAAGGCAACCGAAAATGCTATCATTACAAATAATCTCTTTCTGTTCATATCACTACGATCTCCTTCTGTTTCTTATAATATGCTCTTGTCAAATAGCTATGATTCCTGTCAGATATCATAGCTGTCCCATTCCATCCTTTTTCGCTATTGTTTTATTTCTTTCTTCTGATCATGATCCACGCGAGAATACCGGCGCATACGATCAGCACCGTAATCACAATCCATATCGGGGTCTGATCCCCTGCTTTTGCAGCTTTATGCTTCCGTCTTTATACCATTTAAACTGGTAGTTTATCGTTCCTTCTGCTCCATTTAATGCTTCCGCAAATTTGAGAAGGTACTGTATCCTCTGTATTTGTGACATAATCTATTTTTTCTTTTACTTTGAAGAACTGCCATTGCTGGGTTGATGCATCTGTCTGATCACTGTATCTAAGTTCTAAGAGTTCATTCGTCCAGTTAAATGTCGCTTTGTCTTTCTCAATAGCCGGACTGCTCCCTGTTGTATATTGATAAGCCAGGGCAATGTCTTTATTTTTCCATGCATTTTCATCTACAAAATTAACTTCCATTCCATTAGCAGGTAATATAAGTTTTGCGCCCGTTCCACCCTGGTTACTTCGCCTGAATGTATCCCTTAGCAGTCAGTGCTTCGGCGCAAAGTACGGCTCCGCCTGCCGCACCGCGGACAGTGTTGTGTGACAGTCCGATGAATTTGTAATCATACATGCTGTCTTCTCTCAGACGTCCGATGGATACGCCCATTCCGTTCTCGTAGTTAACATCTGCTTTTACCTGTGGTCTGTCGTCTTCTGACAGGTACTGGATGAACTGCTTTGGAGCGCTTGGAAGTTCTGCTTCCTGCGGGAATCCCTTGAAGCTTTCCAGTTTTTCGATCAGCTGTTCTTTGGTTGGCTTCTTCTCGAAGTTGATGAATACAGCTGCTGTGTGTCCGTTCAGTACAGGAACTCTTAAGCACTGGCATGTGATCTTTGGTTCTTCTGCAAGTTTAATTTCACCATTTTCCAGTGTTCCGAGTACACGCAGAGGTTCTTTCTCACTCTTTTCTTCTTCTCCGCCGATGTACGGGATGATGTTCTCGATCATTTCCGGCCAGTCTTTGAATGTCTTACCTGCTCCGGAGATTGCCTGGTATGTTGTTACAACAACTTCCTTCGGTCCGAATTCTTTCCATGCTGCAAGTGCAGGTGTGTAGCTCTGGATTGAGCAGTTTGGTTTCACTGCGATGAATCCGCGTGTTGTTCCGAGACGTTCTTTCTGAGTCTTGATGAGGTCGAAATGCGCTGCGTTGATCTCAGGTACTACCATCGGTACATCTTTTGTCCAACGGTGTGCGCTGTTGTTTGATACAACCGGTGTCTCTGTCTTTGCATATGCTTCTTCGATCGCTTTGATCTCATCTTTTGTCATATCTACGGCACTGAATACAAAATCCACGGTAGAAGCTACTTCTTCTACTTCATTTACATTCTTTACAATCAGTTTCTTAACGCCTTCCGGCATTGGTGTATCCATTTTCCAACGTCCGCCGACTGCCTCTTCGTATGTCTTTCCCGCTGAACGCGGGCTTGCTGCTACTGTTACTACTTCGAACCAAGGGTGATTTTCAAGCAATGAGATAAAACGCTGTCCAACCATTCCTGTTGCTCCTAAAATACCTACTCTTAATTTCTTCTCCATCTTCTTTTCTCTCCCTTACTTTTGTTTTTTATTCAGCCATGTATTTCTTATAAGCTGCGATCGACTTCTCCATCGCATCCTTTCCCGGTGCTCCGATCGTGATACGCTTATTCACACATGTCTTAAGATCAATTGCTTCATATATGTCTTCTTCGAATACCGGTGAGATCTTCTTGTACTCTTCCAGCGGAAGTGCATCTAACGGGATCTTCTTCTCGATACAGGTCAGCACCAGTTTTCCTACGATGCCGTGTGCATCTCTGAATGGTACACCGTGATTTACCAGATAGTCTGCTGCATCTGTTGCGTTGGTGAATCCGTGTTTTGCACTTTCTTCCATGCGTTCTTTGTTGAACTGCATGGTCTTTAACATACCGGCAAATAATGTGATACATCCCTTTGCGGTATCCATGGCATCGAATGCCCATTCTTTATCTTCCTGCATGTCTTTATTGTATGCAAGAGGAATACCTTTCATCGTTGTAAGCAGTGCATTTAATGCACCATATACGCGTCCTGTCTTACCTCTTACGAGTTCTGCGATATCCGGATTCTTCTTCTGCGGCATGATACTGCTTCCGGTGCTATATGCGTCATCAATCTCCACGAACTGGTATTCATTCGAATTCCAGATGATGACTTCCTCGCAGAATCTGCTCAGGTGCATCATGATGATGCTGAGTGCAGATAACAGTTCTAATAAGTAATCTCTGTCGGATACCCCGTCCATGCTGTTGAGTGTCGGTCCGTCGAATCCAAGTAATTCGGCTGTGTACTCACGGTCCAGCGGATAGGTTGTCCCCGCAAGTGCTCCGGAACCGAGCGGACAGGTATTCATACGCTTTGCGATGTCCTGCAGTCTCTCGTGGTCTCTGCGGAACATTTCAAAATATGCTCCCATGTGGTGGGCCAATGTGATCGGCTGCGCTTTCTGAAGGTGTGTGAATCCAGGCATGTATGTCTCGACATTTTCCTCCATCACGTGAAGGATCACTTCCAGAAGTTCCTTTACCTGGGCATCGATCTCATGGATCTCGTCTCTGGTGAAAAGCTTCATATCTAATGCAACCTGGTCATTTCTGCTTCGTCCGGTGTGAAGCTTCTTTCCCGGATCGCCGATGCGGTCGATCAGTGTTGCTTCCACAAAGCTGTGGATGTCTTCATATTTATCTGATATCTCTAATTTCCCAGATTCTACATCTTCCAGGATGCCATTCAGTCCGTCTGTGATCTGTTCTTTTTCTTCTTCCGTTAAGATTCCCTGCTTTGCAAGCATTGCTACATGTGCAAGACTGCCTTTGATATCCTGCTTATAGAATCTTTTGTCAAATGTAATGGAAGCGTTGAAATTATATACTAACTGGTCTGTTTCTTTTGTGAAACGTCCTCCCCATAACTGTGCCATATGGATTTCTTCCTTTCATTTTTAAGTTTACTGTTTCCGATTTTAACACATTTCCGCGTAAAAGCAAATATTATTGCAGAAATTTACATATTTATTCACCCTGAAACGTGATTTTTTTCTTAATCAATGCAATTTTCTAATTCGATTTATGCATTTTCACTGTTCTTTTCGTGCCTGCTGTTCTTCCAGGCGCTGACGCATGGAGAATTCACAGCCACAGTAATCCTGCCGGTAAAGCCCGTACTGTGCGGATAATTCTACGGACCGCTTATATCCGTTCTTCTTTTTGAAATCCGATGTCAGATATGCCACGCCATACTCTTCTGCAAGTTTTAATCCTATCTCATTCAATTTTGCTGCATTCTTAAGCGGGCTGATGCTGAGCGTCGTCGTAAAGTACTCATATCCTCCGGCTTTTGCAATCTCTGCAGCCTCTCTTAAGCGGAGTTCATAGCATTTGAAGCAGCGCACGCCGCCTTCTTTTACTTCTTCCAGTCCCTTTGCCATCGCATAGAATTTCTCTTTCTCATAGCTGCCCGCAATGAACTGCACCGGATATTTCGTATGCATCGCCCTGATCAGTGTCTGCTGTTCGACGATGCGCTTGCTGTATTCGCTCTCCGGGTAAATGTTCGGGTTGTAATAAAGTACCGTGATCCTGAAGTAATTGCTTAAGTATTCCAGCACATAACTGCTGCATGGGGCGCAGCAGCTGTGAAGCAGAAGCGTCGGGACTTTTTCCTCTTTTTGCAGATCCGTGATTAATTTATCCAGTTCTTTTTGATAATTTATTTTTTGTAACATGTAATGACCTCTCCTGGTGTGTTAATGTCTTTCTGGCATTTCCATATCAGCATTTTACCACACACACCACATTTATTCACCTGTTTTCTGTCTGCGGCATATCTTACTTATATAGGTTATTTTTCGCTTGTAGGAGGTCTTCTATGGAACCGGTTCGGGAACAGATTTTAAATCTACAGCACATTTCTTACACGTATCATACTCTGCAAGGGGAGACCCTGGCTCTGTCTGATATCTCATTTTCATTGAAAAAAGGCGAATTTGCCGCCATTGTAGGTCCCTCCGGGTGTGGCAAATCTACACTGCTTTCGCTGATCTGCGGACTGCTGCCTTGTACAGAGGGGCAGATTAAGATCAACGGAAAGCCTTTGAAAGAGAGCACGACAAATGTCGGCTATATGTTACAGCACGATGAACTCTTTGAATGGCGCACGATTTATAATAACGTAATCCTTGGGCTGGAAGTCCAGCACGCACTGACAGCGCGTACGAAGCAACGGGCACATGAGCTTCTTGACATCTATGGACTCGGTGACTTTAAGAATGCAAGGCCTTCGGAGTTGTCCGGCGGGATGCGGCAGCGTGCTGCCCTGATCCGCACACTCGTCCTGGAGCCGGAGCTTCTTCTTCTGGATGAACCTTTTTCTGCCCTGGACTATCAGACCAGGCTTCAGGTTGGCGATGACATCGGGCAGATCATCCGGAATGAAGGAAAATCTGCACTTTTGGTCACGCACGACCTGTCGGAAGCGATCTCACTTGCCGACCGCGTCATTGTCCTTTCTAATCGTCCGGCAACAATCAAACAAACGATTCCTCTGCTGTTCCATCTGGAGCACGATACTCCGTTGAACCGCAGAAGTGCGCCGGAATTCAAGAATTATTTTAATCTGATATGGAAGGAGTTAAATGAAGATGAACCGAATGTCAAAGACTGAGATTCCTGCTGCCTCTGGCACAAATATCACTTCCAATGCAAGTGCCATCTCTACCGTCGCCTCATCTTCTACAGCGCAAAGAACCTTTTTATCAAAGTACCGGCTGCACAAAAAGTTCGTAGCTGCTGCCCGGATTCTCCTTCTTGTTGTCTTCCTGTCTGTCTGGGAACTGACCGCCTCACATCAAATCATCGATTCTTTTATCTTTAGCAGTCCTTCTAAGATTGCCCGGTGTTTTCTCGACATGGTCGCAGACCGCAGCATCTTCCTGCACCTTGGCGTCACCTTATATGAGACGATCGTAAGTTTCCTTCTGGTTATCGTCTTCAGTATCCTGACGGCGGTGCTTCTGTGGTTCAGTAAGAAGCTTTCAGAAATCCTGGAGCCGTATCTGGTTGTTCTAAACAGTCTGCCAAAATCCGCCCTGGCCCCGCTTCTCATCGTATGGCTCGGCGCCACACGTACCACCATCATTGTTGCCGGTATGTCGGTGGCTATCTTCGGAAGCATCCTGAATCTGTATACCAGTTTTATGTCCGCGGATCCGGGAAAGATGACGCTGATCTATACACTGGGCGGGAAACGGCATCAGGTACTGACTAAAGTTGTGCTTCCAAGTTCGATTCCGGCGATCATCAGCAATATGAAGGTAAATATCGGATTGTGTCTGGTCGGGGTGATCATTGGGGAATTTCTTGCTGCGAAAGAAGGGCTGGGGTATCTGATTATTTATTCCAGTCAGGTGTTCAAAATGGATTGGCTCCTCATGAGCATCTGTCTTCTCTGCCTGTTTGCCATGTGTTTGTATGCACTCATCAATCAGCTTGAATCCTGCTACCTAAAAAGAAATAAGAGATGAGCCTCTCCGTTCATCTCTTATTTCTCCTCTATCAACTAATTGAAGTCCATAATTTCATTCCAACAATTCCCATAACAAGAAAGGGACCAAGAGCAAAACTGTCCTTTCGTCCCATCTTTCCTGCTGCCAGCATCATGCTTACATATATGCCGCTCAATATGATTCCCAGCATTCCTGCATATGTGATAACTTTCACGCCGTTCAGGAAACCGGATACCGCCATCAGCTTTATATCGCCGCCTCCAAATCCGCCTTTTAACAGAACTGTCAACACCAGCATTGGTACTGCAATGACCACAGCACCCAGACACCGTTCCTGGACAGACACTCCCACACGGAATAACATTTCCATACAGGCAAGTGTCAGGATTCCTATATGTGTCCACGGCTCAATGATCTGATATTTCCAGTCCGCATAAGCAATACGGCATAAGATCATCAGGTAAACAACCGTAATTCCATACTCTGTAATTTTCAAACATTCCTTTCCGTTTTCTCACTGTTTATCTCATTTAGTAACATTTCTTACATGGTTCAAGTCCCTGCGCTTCCGCTTCTTCCCGGGTCTCTTCTTTTGCCGTATTCGGATTCATATTGCCACAGTGATTCGTCTTGTGGTATTTGTTTCCTGTCGCAGACACCCATACATGCTCTCCTGTTGCTGTCTGTGATGCCTCCTGCTGTACTTCCGACGTACTCTGCGTTCCCTGATCCGAATCGTCTCCCGGTGTATAGTCATTACACGGTTCCGCACTCCAGTTCAGATTCGCGCCGTCGCTGGTCACAACGATCGTTCCTTGCTTATCCGTCCTGTATACCTGGATGTCCATACTCTGGAGCTTATCCATAGTATCTTTGTCCGGATGTCCATATTTATTATTCGTTCCGCAACTGATCACCGCATATTCCGGCACTGTCTTCTGAAGAAAATCCCATGAGGTCGCTGTTGCGGATCCGTGATGTCCCGGGACAAGCACATCACAACTTAAGTCGATACTGGAATTACACATTGCTGCTTCGCTTTCGTGCTCCGCATCTCCGGTAAATACAAAGCTGTTTTCACCATTCATCAACTTGATTGCTACTGAATTATTGTTGCTTCCCTTCGCCTCTATCGTCTTCGGTGCAAGGATCTCGAATGAGCCGCTTCCAAATTTATACGTCTTTCCAACCGCCGGATGTTGCATCTTAAGTCCATCGGCTTTGACCGCTTTCACAAATGACTGATACAGCTTGCTCGTATGCACATAGTTGCTGGATATGACATTTTTCACATCAAATGCATTCAGGCATCCAATCAGTCCTGCCATATGATCTGCATCGTAGTGGCTGCTGATCAGGTAATCAATTTTCGATACGCCATGTTCTTTCAGATAGGATACTACGAATCTTGAAGTCTTCCTGTCCCCACCGTCATAAATCATCGTCTTTCCTTCCGACTGGGCCAGAATAGACAGTCCCTGTCCTACGTCGAGGAAATGTACCTTCATCTCACCGGATTGTGTGACCGCATTCTTTTCTGCCGCCTGCACCGGCATCCGGATTCCGACACCTGCCATTGCAAGCACCATAAGCAGCTGTATCAACGTTGCTGCCAGCCGCTGTCTCCATGTTTGTTTCCATATTTGTTTCATCTGTGTCTTCCCCTTTCACATCCACACATTTATTATACACGAAATCCCTCACTCTGTGTATCCGGACAATTTCTTATCCGAACAGTTACTTTTACATACTCAGACAAAAAAAAATAGAACCCTTTTCCAAGGATTCTAAAAAAATAAGCTGGAAATCGGACTTGAACCGACGACCCCTTCATTACGAGTGAAGTGCTCTACCGACTGAGCTATTCCAGCATGTGTCTGTGACAGCCACGTCTATAATTATACCGCATTTTATTATATTTGCAAGTACTTTTTCAGGAAAATGTGTAGTGAATTACACATTTTCCTTCATATGCACTGCCATCTGCGGATACGGAATCTCAATTCCATTTTCATCCAGCAGAATCTTGATCTCTTCGAGCAGTCTCCATCTTGTTTCCCAATATTCCTCATTCTTCACCCATGCACGGATTCCCAGTACAACCGCACTGTCTGCCAGCTCATGAACAAATACATTGATCTGTTCGTTCTTGATGATACATTCATCTTTGATCAGCAGATTTTCGATCACTGATTTTGCCTGTCGGATATCCGCATCATAAGAAATACCCACACGCAGATCCAGCTGCCTTTCATCTTTTGCCGTTGCATTGGTAATACTGTTGTTGGTCAGCATTCCATTCGGGATTACGATCGTCTTGTTATCAATTGTACTGAGTTTGGTATAGAAGATCTGGATCTCTTTTACGGTTCCTTCTTTTCCGTTGGTATCCTCGATAATATAATCTCCGACTACAAACGGTTTTAATAAAAGGATCAGGACTCCGCCTGCAAAGTTCGAAAGGCTTCCCTGTAATGCAAGACCGATTGCCACACCACCGGATGCCAGTACTGCCGCTACGGACGTTGTATCGAATCCAAGACTGGAGATCAGACTGAAGACAAGCAGGGCATACAGTCCATATTTTAGCAGGGAATCTACAAACTGCTCCACTCCTTTGTCCGCACCGGAGCGCTCAAAGGAACGTCTGACGATCTTCCGGATCCACCGGATCACCAGCCGGCCGATAAAGAATGCCACCAGTGCCGCCAGCACTTTCAATCCGAACGTGATCAGTCCCGGTATGCTGTCCTGTACATATTGTGTCAGCTGATTAACCTGTTTGACCGCTTCCTGAGTCGCATCGGTTACTTCCTGCGTCGTATCTGCAATTGTTGTATCTGTCATATGTTATACTCCTCTTGTTGTCATCTGTTTCAGCGCAAGAAATGCGCTTACATTTCCCCTTTTATCTCCGGTAGTCCTGTGCGAGAACAGAATATCCGGATTGCAGTGTGTGCATACATTGGTTACCGCAATATGATCTTCGCGTATTCCGGCTTCTGTGAATATCCGTTCATTGGCACGCCAGAGATCCAACTGGTATTTCCCGTTTTCTTTTTTATAAAACAGCTCCGGCCAGTACGCTTCGTCAAAGCTTTCCCGGAATTGCTGTATCACATCCCCGCTCACTTCATAGCAGTCCCGGCAGATGGACGGACCGATTGCCGCAATGATGTCTTCCGGATCAGAGCCATATGTCTTCTGCATCAGTTCTATGGTAACTTTTCCTATTTTACCGACGGTTCCTCGCCATCCGGAATGTGAAAGACCGATCGCCTTCTTCACCGGATCAACAAAATACAACGGCACACAGTCTGCGTAAAATGTAACCAGACAGATTCCCGGCACATCTGTGATCATTCCATCGGTCTCCTGAAAACGCTTTCCCCTGTCTCCGGCTTTTACTACCGCTACATTGGTCGTATGGGTCTGATTGGTGAATGTCATATCTTCCGGCTGTACACCGATGGCTCCGGCAATCCTTCTCTGATTCTCCCTGACATCTTCCGGATCGTCACCTCTGGTTGTACTGATATTCATCGTTGCCCAGCATCCTTTGCTGACACCGCCAAGTCTGGTCGAGAATCCATGATTCACGATTCCGGTCTGTTCCAGCATCGGATAACTTAAGAACGGAACACCGTTCACTTCTTTTTCATCAAATATATGGTCCTGATTTTTATAATGTAAGCCCAGATTCATGCCATATTCATCCTTTCTGTTACGGATCTCTTCCTATCCTGTATAATCGAATGCATTCCGGTAAAGTGTCACCTCATGATTCTCGATGCTCACCACATCGAATCTGCATGGTACCTCATCGATTCCGTTGACCGTCATATAGAAAAGTGCACTTTTGGAAATGGTTCTCTGTTTGGCTGGATTTACAGCCTCCGCCGGATGTCCTTTTTTATCTGAAGCGCGATATTTCACCTCACAGAAGACCAGATATCCCGCTTCTCTTGCTATGATATCAATCTCTCCGGTCTTACACCGGTAATTATACTCCAGGATCTCATATCCTTCCTGCTCCAGATATGCACCGGCAAGCCGTTCATAATAGCTTCCGGTCTCCCGGTTATTCTTCCGTTCTCTTCCTGTATCTCCGGCCATAGTCCTCCCGCTTATTTTAGAAACATTCTTACAGCTTTGTTGTCTGTGATATATTTTTATATGTATTTTTTTATAAATGTCATTCTGTGGATCGGTGATGGTCCCAGTTTTTTCAGACCTTCAATATGCTTCTTCGTACCATATCCTTTATTGGCAGCGAAATCATATCCCGGCATCACTGCGTCATATTCTACCATCAGGCGGTCCCTGGTCACTTTGGCAATGATGCTTGCCGCTGCAATGGACACACTTTGGGCATCTCCTTTGATGATCGGCACCTGCCGGATATCGACACCCGGTATCGTCACTGCATCGTTCAGAAGCAGATCCGGCTGTACCTTCAGGTTCCCTATCGCCATGCGCATCGCCTCATAAGTCGCCTGCAGGATATTGATCTCATCAATCCTTGCCGGACTTACGATCCCGATTCCTGTCGCCACTGCACGCTCCATGATCTCATCGTAAAGTGCCTCCCTCTTCTTCTCCGAAAGCTTTTTCGAATCATTCAGATACAGGATCGGATCATCTTTTGGCAGAATGACCGCTCCTGCTACCACCGGACCGGCAAATGGACCGCGGCCGACTTCATCGATCCCACAGATATAGGTACAGTCGCTGTATTCTTTTTCATAGATGCTCATTGCTTCGGTACGCTCCAGTTCTTTCTGAAGCTTTTCCTGTTGTTTTTTCAGTTTTTCTTCTTCCCGTTTATTCATGTCGGATTACTCCTATATTGTCAAATGGATAGATACGCACCCAGGCTCTGCCGATCAGATCCTTCCGGGTCAGCACTCCTACCCCCGGGTCTCTGCTGTCCATACTGTGATTACGGTTATCTCCCATCACAAAGTATTCATCATCTCCCAGCGTAACCGGTTCTGCGGCCGTCTGCGGATCCTTGATCTTCTCCTTCCCATAGACATCACCGGTCAGGCGTTTTCCATCGATATACACATATCCGTCCCGGATCTGCACAGTCTCACCCGGCATTCCGATGATACGTTTGATATAATATGTATCTTCTTCATATTTATACGGAAATACAATGATATCATAGCGTTTCGGATCCCGGAACCGGTAACTGATCTTATCAACGATCAGATTGTCTCCATCCTGTAATGTCGTCTCCATGGAAGAGCCGCTTACCATCGTCCGCTGTCCGACAAAGGTGATGATCAGATAGGTCAGACCGATGATAAGCAGTATATACACAAGCCATCCGCCGAGTTCCCCCAGGATGTCTCTTTCTTCTTCCTCTCTCTTTGAATGTCTGGACATATTCGTGCGTGTCCTTTCTAATATGCATCCGGATATTCCAGAGTCAGTCTTCCCAGGCGTCCGTTACGGAAATCATCCATCAGAAGGACAGACGCTTTCTCTGTATCCAGTTCATTTCCGCGTACCAGGCAATGTCTGCTTTCAGCGATCCTTGCGATCATGCCGTATGGATCCGCATCTTCTTCTACGTTATATTTACTCTCCAAAACTCCCGGATAATTCTTGTTCATAAATGTCACAAGCTCTGCTGCCAGTTCTTCCGTCTGCAGGATCTCATCCTTGATCGAACCGATAAATGCAAGCTTAAGACCTACTGCCTGATCTTCGAATCTTGGCCATAAGATTCCCGGTGTATCAAGAAGTTCTACATTCTTATTCAGTCTGATCCACTGTTTTCCCTTGGTCACACCCGGCTTGTTGCCCGTCTTCGCACAGGCTTTTCCTGCCAGTGCATTGATGAATGTTGACTTTCCGACATTCGGGATTCCTACTACCATGGCTCTGACCGGACGGTTCAGGATACCGCGCTTTCTGTCTCTTTCAATCTTTTCTTTACATGCTTCCTGGATCACGCCGTTGATAGACTTGATCCCCCCGCCTTTTTTAGAGTTCACTTTCACAACGGAGAACCCTTTTTCGCGGAAATATTCCGACCAGGCATCGTTCCATTTATCTTCTGCCAGGTCTGACTTGTTCAGAAGGATCAGCCTTGCTTTATTCTTTCCAAGTTCGTCAATGTCCGGGTTCCTGCTGCTGATCGGTACTCTGGCATCAACCAGCTCAATGACCAGATCTATTAGTTTGATATTTTCCTGCATCATGCGCTTTGCTTTCGTCATGTGCCCTGGATACCATTGAAAATGCATATCTTTGTTCTCCTCTTATCTATTACCTCACGAATCCGAAATTCTTCTTCGGTGATACCACAAACCAGGCCTTTCCGTAAATGTAAGACCGTTTTACCGCTCCGATATCTGCACTCCGGCTGTCTTCGCTGTTCTTTCTGTTATCACCCATCACAAAATATTCATCCCCGCCAAGCTTAACCTTCTCGGCTGCGATGCCTGCGGTATCGATCTTCGTGGTTGTATAATCTTCTTCCAGTTTCTCTCCATTGATATAAATCCGGTTCTCTACGATCTGTACCGTTTCTCCCGGAAGTCCAACAATCCTCTTCGTATAATAATGCGAACTTTCATTGCCCTTCGGCTTAAAGACAATGATATCTCCACGCTTTGGAGAAGATGCATTATATACAATACGGTTTACCAGCACTTTATCCGCATTCTTAAGTACCGGTCTCATAGAATCTCCCACGGTACTCACCTGTTGTCCCCAGTACCATACTGCGACAAATGCGATCAGGCAGGTGACTGCGATCTTAAACACCCAGCTTATGCCGGATACGATCTTTTCCAGATTCAGATGAATCTTCTTCTTCTCCTTCGGAAGTTTTCCCAACAGTTTCTTTTTTGCCTGACGTCTGCGGTAACTTGATCTCCGGGATCTTCTTCGTCTTTCAAAATCCAGATTACTTCTGCGTCTCATATAATCCCCTTATCTTCATGACTTGCCACGGGCAGCTCCCTGCGAAATACATGGCAATATCAAAAAAGGACAATTACATTATGTAGTTGTCCTTTTTACATTCATTTTCCTGATTATTTTACTAATTCTTTTACTTTAGCTTTCTTACCAACGCGGTCTCTTAAGTAGTTCAGTTTTGCTCTTCTTACTTTACCTCTTCTTACTACTTCGATCTTCTCAACGTTTGGTGAGTGTACCGGCCAAGTCTTCTCAACACCGATTCCGTTAGAAAACTTTCTAACTGTAAATGTCTCTCTTGCTCCGCCACCCTGTCTCTTCAGGACTGTTCCTTCGAAAATCTGTACTCTTTCACGGTTTCCTTCTGTGATCTTTCCGTAAACTTTAACAGTATCTCCAACGTGGAATTCTGGTGCTACTTCTTTTAACTGAGCAGCTTCAATGTTCTTAATAATATCGTTCATTATGTGTGACCTCCTTGTTTACTTGGATGTTCTTAATACATTTGTACCAGAGGACCATCTATTTTTCTTCACAACACGCTATATTCTATCATACCCGGTGCAAAATTACAAGGATTTTTTCTTGTTTTTTGCACTCTTTTCTGCTTTATATGATCCTACTCTGTAACCGGCTGCCCGTCTCTTTGTATTTCCTTTGCCAGCTTTTTTTCTTTCTCGGTAAGCTCTGCCTTTTCAAGCAGATCCGGCCGGTTCTTCGCAGTGCGGATCACAGACTGTTCGCGTCTCCATTTTTCAATATTGGCATGATGACCGGACATCAATATCTCCGGTACTTTTTTGTCATGCCACACTTCCGGCCTTGAATACTGCGGGTATTCCAGCAGATTATCCTGAAAGCTTTCGAATTCGGCAGATACATCGTTATGGAGGACTCCAGGAACCAGTCTGGATATCGCATCGATCATGATCATCGCCGGAAGTTCTCCCCCGGTCAGGACATAATCCCCTATGGATACATAATCGGTCACGATCTCCTCCAGCACACGTTCGTCAATCCCTTCATAATGTCCGCATAAGAATACAAGATCTTCTTCCTGTGCGAATTCTTCTGCCATAGACTGGTTGAATGTCTTCCCCTGAGGGGACAGATAGATGACTCTTGTGCGTTTCTTTCCACACGCCATGTCCGGCTGTTCTCCGGATCTTTCTTCCCCGGCTTTCCTTTCCCTGATCTGTCTTGCAAGTGCATCATAGCACTGATATACCGGCTCCGCCTGCATCAGCATCCCTGCACCGCCTCCATACGGATAGTCATCCACGCTGTGATGCTTATTGAACGCATAATCCCTGATATTCAAAGCTTCTATAGACAGAAGTCCTTTATTCACCGCACGCCCGATGATACTGGTGTTCAGCCCGTCCATGACCATCTTCGGAAATAATGTCATAATATAAAAATTCATATACTATCCTCTTTCTAGATCAGCCCGTCCATCAGGTGGATCTTCATCTTCTGATTCTCTATATCAACATCCAGGATACATTCGCGGATTGCCGGAACCAGCACTTCTCCGTGTCCCTCGGTATCGATCACATAGACATCGTTCGCACCGGTCTCCATGACATCTTTTAATGTTCCGAATGGTTCATCGTCCTCTGTTACAACCTGGATACCGATCATATCGGCGATAAAATATTCATCCTCTTCCAGTGCCACCGCATCTTTTCGTTCTACCAGAAGCGGGCATCTCTTATAACGCTCAATATCATTTATATTATCAATTCCTTTGAATTTCAGGATCACAAACTGTTTAAAGAATTTGACCCCCTGGATCTCCAGAGGTTTTTTTTCTCTCCCGGTGTCTAACAGCACATGCTTTAACGTCTTAAAACGCTCCGGGTCATCTGTAGTCGGAAATACTTTGACTTCCCCGCGCACTCCGTGTGTCGAAGTGATGACGCCTACCTGTAACAATTCTTCCATAGATACTCCTTTTCTTATATGTTGCGGGCATTTCTATACCGCTCTTTTCCTCTTTCATAACAGATACTGTTCACATACTCTGATATAAGATAAGCGGGACAGACCACAAACGGGCCTGTCCCGGGACAAAATGGGAATCCCCATTATTATTCTAGTCCATGATATCTACGATAACTTTCTTATCTTCCTTCGCTGCTGCGGCTTTCACAACTGAGCGGATCGCCTTCGCAATACGGCCCTGTTTTCCGATTACTTTTCCCATATCAGATTCAGCAACTCGTACTTCCAGAACTGTCGTCTTCTTCTCTTCGCGTTCATTTACAACAACGCTTTCTGGATCGTCGACTAATGCTTTCGCAATTACTTCAACTAATTCCTTCATAAATGCACACCTCCAGTGGCATAATTATTTCTCGATGCCTGCTGCCTTTAAAATCTTTGCAACTGCTTCTGTAGGCTGTGCTCCGTTTGCAAGCCATTTCTTAGCTGCTTCTTCGTCAACTTTGATAGCACTTGGATCACAGTTCGGATCGTATGTTCCGATTTCGTCGATGAATCTTCCGTCTCTTGGTGCTCTAGAATCTGCTACGATGATTCTATAGAAAGGAGCCTTCTTCTGTCCCATTCTTCTTAATCTCATTTTTACTGCCATGTTAGTTTACCTCCGTAAAATTATAATATTCATAGTTTATTCTTATACCCAGAACCTGCCTTTGGCATCTTCTAATGTATAATCTGGAATCTATATAACGCGGGATCCGCGGTATATCATGTTTAAAACGGGAATCCGAATTTTTTCTTCTTTCCCGGCTTGCCAAATTGTTTCATCAGCTTTTTCATCTCGTTAAACTGCTTGATCATGCGGTTCACTTCGCTGATGTCCACCCCTGCACCTTTGGCAATTCTGTGCTTTCTGGATGGAGAAAGAATATCCGGATTAGCTCTTTCCGCCGGTGTCATGGAATGAATGATCGCTTCCATCCTTCCCATCTTCCTCTCGGCTTCCGCTGTCTGCTCGTCGTCCAATCCCTTCATCTTACTGCCCATGCCTCCAAGACCCGGCAGCATGTTCATGATATTTCCAAGACCACCCATATTCTTCATCTGCTTAATGCTTTCCAGATAATCGTCAAAATCAAACTGGTTCTTCTTAAGCTTCTGGGTCATCTCTCTGGCTTTCTCTTCATCGATCTCGGCCTCTGCCTTCTCGATAAGTGACAGGACATCTCCCATTCCGAGGATTCTTGATGCCATACGGTCCGGATAGAACTGTTCCAGATCCGAAAGTTTTTCTCCCATACCTACATACAGGATCGGCTTTCCGGTAACTGCTTTTACGGACAGTGCCGCACCACCTCTTGTGTCACCATCTAATTTGGTAACGATCACACCGTCGATGCCGACCTTTTCATTGAACTCTTTTGCCACATTCACGGCATCCTGTCCGGTCATTGCATCAATAACAAGTATGGTCTGATGTACTTCTACTTCCTCTTTGATCTCTTCAAGCTCTGCCATCATATCTTCATCGATGTGAAGTCGTCCGGCTGTATCGAGGATCACGAGGTCGTTGCCATTCTTCTGCGCATGTTCGATCGCCGCCCTGGCGATATTCGCCGGCTTGTGGTTCTCTCCCATGGAGAAGACTTCCACACCCTGCTTCTCACCATTGACCTGTAACTGTTTGAT
>ENA-OPVY01000732-OPVY01000732.1-human-gut-metagenome-genome-assembly--contig:-NODE-732-length-23069-cov-19.436387_pt1 | contig 23069 bp, 11 predicted proteins | sample MGYA00241503_ERZ501998 | MGnify/ENA primary metagenome ERZ501998 (study PRJEB25962, sample SAMEA2042107) | human gut metagenome | biome: human gut; feature: human-associated habitat; material: faeces... | reverse complement strand
GGAAAGGTGCTGCAATCATGGGAGAGACATCCCTGCCGCTTGGTACAAAAAACAGTAATTGTGTTATCGCTGCACATCGTGGGTACGAAGGGATCCCGTATTTTCGTGAGATCGAGAGATTAAAAGTCGGAGACCGAGTGATCATAAAGAATCCATGGGAGAAGCTTACTTATCGTGTCGAAGAAATCAAAATCATACAGCCGGATGATTCCGATCAGATTAAGATTCAGAAAGAAAAAGATATGGTAACGCTTTTAACCTGTCACCCGTATCGAAGTCATGGAAAGTACCGGTATGTTGTGTACTGTATCAGAGACCACGGCCAAAAGATCGTTGAGAAAAAGAACAGCACGATCAAAGACACGCACTTTAAATCTTCCGAATGGGATATTCGAAGAGAAAAACTATGTCATATGATCGGATTTGGGATCTTGCTTATTTTTTGGATCATAATAATAAAAAATTGGAAAGGAACAATCAGGAAAGGAGGAAAAGCATGAAGAGGATAAAAAAGATCTTAAAAGGAAAAGGAAAGATCGTTGCCGCATTGGCGGTTGTGATATCCTTTGCTACTGTTTTGGTATGGCATCAAATGCAAAATGCAAGTGCTCATAACCAGGAATATCCCGGTTTTAGTAGAACATATACAAACGGATATGGAAGATTTTATGTAGATGGTCCTGGTAATAAAAGCAGTTGGCTAGAAGTGAAATTTTATTGTAGTGGACTAGGAAAAAACGTAACACAGGGAACATTTAATAATAAAGGTCGAAAAGTTACCTTTAGTGAAAATCAAGGAGGCGGTGGTGATTACGACCTTCATCTTGCATCATGGTCTGATACAACATATAAAAATGATAATGGAAGATACACGTCATTAGATGTAAAAATTCGTTATACAATTCCTGCACATGAGTATGAAAGTTGGCAATCACAAGATACCTCAAATGATTATTATGTAAAAGCAACAGAAGGTTCTACTGGACACGAGAAATCAGAACATACGGTTTATCAAACATTACGTATTAGTGCATATTCTATTGGATTATCTACACATACTGATAATAATGTTAGAGATTTTAATTGTAGTCGAACATTTCATATGGCCAAATCTCAATACAGTGTTTATTATAATGGAAATGGTGGAACAGGCGCAGATGTATCTTGGAATTTTACAGATGGAGATAATTTTGCTTTCCCTACTGTTTCAAGACGAGGTTACACATTTGATAAATGGATTGATCAGGGAACGGGATGGGAATCTAGTACTGACTGGATTGTATGTGGTGGTAATTACACAGAAATTGCTCAGTGGATAGCTAATCAGTATAATGTATCCTTTGATGATAATGGAGCCGATTCTGGAAATGTTTCAGATAGTACAGCAACCTATGATAGTAACTTTACTCTTCCAGAAAGTGGATATAAAAAGAAAGGTTACAAGTTTTTGGGTTGGAGCACTAATGAAAACGCAACATCTCCTCAGTATACCGCAGGACAGTCTTTTACCTATCAAACAGACGGAGATACCGTATTTTATGCTGTATGGGCAAAAAGTGATTTCGAAGTAAAATTCCACGGAAACGGATCATCTGCTGCAGATTACACAGCAAATCTTACTTATAATAAATCCGTAAGTTTACCGAAAAATATATTTGAACGTCCAGGGTATACGTTCATTGGATGGGCTCAAAAAGAAGATGGTGATAAAGAAGTACCGGAAGAAGTGAAATATACCGATGGGCAGGCAGTGAAAGATCTGTGTGAACCGGGAGAAACATGCCATTTGTACGCTATCTGGAAAAAGAGCGATGGAAGTTTTGAGACGAAGAACATCATCCATGATGACAAGATGTTCTTAGGAGATGTGAATCTTACCGGACAGAATGGAACTGGATACAGCAATGCAAACATTGATTCCAAATCTGCACACATCGACAAAGAAGATGATCCGGGATATTTTACAGACCGTTATGGATCAAACAATAATTAAGTTTTGTTTTAGATCCATGGTTTTAGATAAAAGAAACAGGAGGAAGCCATACATGAAAAATAAGTTGAAAAAAAATCTGAAAAAGATCGGAACATTCTTCTTATCTTTGCTCACATTGTTTTCATCTCTCTTTGGCGGGTTAGCAGGAATGCCAACACCGATCACTAACGTCAGTGCCAAAGAAGGAACAGCAACAGTAAGCATGAGTAAAGCAAGAGGCAGTTTTGGGATCAGGGAACTTGGACGAGCGTCCAGTGAAGGCTTATGGAAGATCAAAGCCGGCGGAAAGCAGACATTTTGTCTTGATTCCGGAAAGAGCATGTGCAACGGAGATACCGTGGAGTATAAGACCGCTAATGCCGTGAAATATAGCAAAAAATCCATTGCACAAGCACTGACTCATTACGAGCAGGGTTCTAAGAGTGAGAAAAGCTTTATCTTAACACAGGCTTATATCTGGGCATGTGGAAAAGGAAAGAGCAAACAGACAACCGTCTATCAGGCAGGAAAAAACATCGATGGTGGATATTCCACATCTGACGCAAAAAAATTCTGCGATGCGATCAAAAATACTGGTCCGCAGGGAACAATCTATTATTATAAAGTAAAGAAATGTGTCAAAGGGAAAAAACATGATTCCCATCAGATGCTGTATCGATTAAATGACACTCCATATACGAAGCCTAAAACAGCTTCCATTGGTGCATCTAATAGTGATTCCAAGCCAAAAGAGATCAGTCTCCAGGTCAAGAAAAGAGATGCTGACACAGGAGCTTTATTATCCGGAGCAACCTTCTTATTCTACTGTGACGGGGTCTATGTGGACAAAGCAACAACAGGAGATGATGGAGTTGCAAAGGTCACTTATAGTCGAGCGATCAGTGCATCCTATACCATTCCAAGGGAGGAAGAAAAGGTATATGTCACAAACTGGGATGAACTGTCTGAAAAACAGCAAAAAGAACAAACAGAAGTATTAAAGCGTTATAAATCCAAAGCTGCTGCGAAGAAAGCAGCGAATGCCGAAGCAAAAGCAAAAGTCAAAGCGTCCATAGAATCTCAGATGAATACGAAACATGTATGGACAGTCAAAGAAGGAACCGCACCTTTTGGACATCTGTTAAATGACACAACGCATACATTACAGGAAGGAAATGGGAAACGCAGCACACTGAAATTTGGGGATGTCTCAAATGGATGGAAGCCAGTCAAGATTCATTTACATAAACAGTGTAGCGAGGATTACGGAGTAGAAGCTTCTTTTGAAGGTGCGATCTATGGTATCTATGCAGAAGAAGATATCAAGGGTTCTGATAACAAAACGGTCCTTTATCCGGCCGGTACAGAAGTTGGAAGAATCACGACCGATAAGAATGGAGATGGCGTTTCCGGAGATCTTCACCCTGGAAAATATTATCTAAAAGAACTTGTACCACCAAAAGGATTCCGCATAACAGCAGAGAATGAAGCAGGCGGAAAGATCAAAGTCTATCTGAACAATACAGATGAAACAGTTGCTGCAAACGAAAAGCCAACACAGGGAAAACTAAGTATCAAGAAATACTATGTCACAGGAAGTACAAAAGTCAAAGAACCGGATGCTGTCTTTGAGATCAAGAACATCAACGACGATGTTGTTGATACGATCACAACGGATTCTGAGGGTGTGGCAACAACGAAACTGTTGCCATACGGATCTTATACCATTCATCAGACAAAAGGAAAAACAGGCTATGAGATGGCACAGGATATGACAAAGACGATCGAGGAAATGAACGGTGATGGGACTCCGATCACTTATACGTTTGAATGTGAGAACAAAACAAAGAAAGCCCGTATCTCTGTAATAAAGAAGTTAGTCATTGATGATGATGAGACAGGTACCCATCAGGAAAAAGAAGAAGTGAAAGCCAAGTTTGAGATCATCAACAAAGCAACAAAAAAAGTTGCCGATACGATCACAACGAATACGGAAGGATATGCAGAATCCAAAGAACTGGATCCGGGAACATATTATGTTCATCAGATCGAAGGAACTCCAAACTATAAATTTAGTGAGGATTCCGCAGATATCAAGATCGAGAATGGAGATACAGGAAAATACAATCACAATGTTGTATTAAAGAACTATGGTTCCACAAAACTTCGTATCATCAAGAAGATGAGTAAGAATAAACGAAGCAAGGCAGAAGTTGGAGCTTCCTTTACGGTTCTGGATGCATCTTATACCAAAGATATTGAAAAACAGGATCTTGGAAATGCACAAAAAAGAATCGACTATATCAATTCCCTGGACAAAAAAGCAATCCTTGGAGAGATCGTAACGAACAAAGAGGGAAAAGCTGCCCTGATGTTAGACAAATACAGTAAGAAGAATGGATTTGTCGTTATTCAGACCATGGGAGCTGACGGATATGATCTGATGGGAATCTACTATTCCAAAGATCATAACCCAAAGACGGAAAAAGGACAGGATGTTTATGAGATCGAGGCATCTGATCCATACTCTGATTCCGGATGGGTAGAAATCTACAAGCAAAAGAGAGTCGCAGCGGATGAATATGTACCAGAAGTCGGAGCGAAGTTTGAGTTAAAAGAAGCGGATGGACATGTCGTAGAAACACTGACGATCGGAAAGGACGGAAAAGCAAAGACCAGCGAAAAAGTAGCACTGGGAGCTTATATCCTGCATCAGGTAGCCGGTGAAAATGGCTGCACAAAAGAACAGGATAAGCATGACTGGATCGAAGATCAGGATATCGTCTTAACAAAAGACAACAAAAATAAGACTGTCAGCTATTCTTACGATGATAATGAAAAACCGATCGAAGTAGAACTTGTCAAACAATCCTCTGAAACAAAAAAACTGTTAAACGGAGCTGTCTACAAAGTCTATGACAGTGAAAAGAATCAGGTGGCAACATTAACAACAGGAACGACCTCTGACGGGAAAGCATCCTGCAGACTGCCATATGGAACTTATACGATCAAAGAAACAACTGCACCGGATGGTTACAATCTTGATACAGAACAAAGAACCTTTACCTTAAGTGAAAAGTCTGACAGTATCAAGATCAAATATGACAATGCCGGAAACGGAAAAGCAACCTTAAACGAGACAGATACACCGGTCATGGGTTCGATCTCCTTACAGAAGAAAGGAGAGTATCTGACAGGGCATGATGGAGATGTAGGATTCACATATGAAGATGATAACATCAATGGAGCTGTTTACGGCTTGTTTGCCAAAGAAGATATCACAAAAGATGATGGAACCGTTGTATGGAAAGCGGGAACAAAGATCGATGAAAAGACAACAAGCAAAGACGGACCAGTGATTTTCACAAGAACAGGCAGCGATGGAAAACAGACGACTAATTTCTATCAGGGCCACTATTATGTCAAAGAACTTTCCGGTCCAAACGGATATACCATTGATAAAGAAGAGCATGAAGTCAATATCACATGGGATACGAAACCAGATGCTATGAACAATCTGAATAAAAACAATACAACGCCGGATGTGGAAGATCCAATGGGAAGTGAAGATGCGAAACCATCAACAGGGATCTATGTTCTGGAAGAAGGCGAAACTTTAAACAAAGAATTTGCCAATGCAGAGACGATCACGTTTACATGGGAAAAGGCAGCAGACGGAGTCCAGACAAAAGACGTTTCCCAGAACAAGGACGGAAGTGTTGTTTTATGGAAAGATGGAAACAACTATTATGTATCCACACAGAGAGCCGGACAGGTCATCTACATGAACGCTGTATCAAGTAAGATGTTCTTAAACTGTACAGCACTGACAACGATCAAATTTAAAAACATTGATACTTCACAGACCGTGGATATGTCTGAGATGTTTGCCGGATGCGGAGCATTAAAAGAACTCGACTTATCAAGTTTCAACACATCTAATGTGGAAGATGTATCCAAAATGTTTTACGGATGTTCTGAACTAAAGACAACCTATACACAGGATCAGAAGTTACAGATCACGGATGATTACGTGGCAGCAAAAGGATTACAGATCACAGCTTCTCCAAAAACAGACTTTATGTTAGGAGATAAATACAAAGCCAGTGATTTTGACTTCTCTATGCTCTATGATGATAATGGAGAGGAAACACTGGAAGATGTGACGGACGCAGATGTCAGCTTCAATCCAACCTATGCAGATATGTCTGGAAAACAGAAAGTTCAGATCAGCTTTAAGTCATCCAGTAAATATGCAAAATACCAGACGATTGAAACAACAGTCAAAGTCATCGATCCTGATGATACGAGTGATGTATCCTTAGATACGGCAAAACATGTAAACATCGACCTGAACCTGACTGATAAGCTTCAGAAATACAGCATTCAGTTTATCAAAACAGACAACAAAGGAAATATGTTACCGGGTGCGAAGTTTGCATTAAAAGCAGCCTGTGAGATCGTGGACCGCAATGGAAAGACGATCTTTAAGAAAGGTGATACGATCGCAACAACTGTTTCCGGAGATGATCAGTTTGGTTATCTGGAATTCTTTGGACTGCCAACTGGTATTTATGCAAAAGACGGTGTTGGCAAAGAAATGTATACAGTTGAAGAGATCGAAGCACCACTTGGATATAATAAGTCCGATGAAAAGCTGACATTCAGCGGAGAAGTATTAAACAATACGGCTGCGGACTTTATCCATGACGTGGCATCCCAGGGAAATACCAATACCGATGAAACAACTTACAAACATGATTCCAAGACAATTGTCAACACTCCATCAGATTATGTGCAGGTGAAGAAGTACTGGATCGATGATAACAACTCCATGAACACAAGACCTGTATCAGTGACCATCAAGGCAGAACATAAGAATACACATGAAGTGAAGACTTATGTTCTGAACAAAGATAACAACTGGGCAATGCAGACAGATATCAAGCGTGGTGAAGAAGGAAACTATACGTTTAGCGAGGTTTGTAATGCAGCAAACTACACAAGAGTCAGCAAAGAAGGTGGCGATTGGGATAAAAATACCTATACGTTATCCTATACAAACAAATATGATAAAGGTGGAAGTGTAAAGCTTGTTGTTAAGAAAAACTGGGATGACAGCAATAACAGTGATGGTATCCGCCCGGATTCAGTAAATGTCAAATTATATCGTAATGGAACAGATATGCAAAAAGATCAAACATTAAGTGCAGCTAATAACTGGTCTGCAGAGTTTAATGATCTTCCTAAAACGGATGATCTTGGCGAAAAGTATGAATATGAAGTCAAAGAAGATTCATCCTCTGTTGTTAATGGAAATGCCAAGACTGGATATGAGATTGCTTATGAAGTGAAGGAATCTACAGATAAATCCAGTGATATCACAACGATCACAACCGATATCACAAACACTCATAGACCAGATTCAACGACCAGATCCATTCAGAAGAAATGGAGTGATAACAACGATTCCGATGGCATCCGCCCAGATTCTGTCAAGTTCAATCTTGTCGGAAACGGAAAAGTCGCAGATACAGTAACCTTGTCTGAAAAGAATGGATGGAAAGCAACATCCAAGCTCGTTCCAAAGAAAGAGAATGGAAAAGCGATCACTTATACATGGCAGGAAGTACAAGAAGGTGTGGTCACAGGAGAGAGTCAGATCGGATATAAGGCAACTTATACAACCGATAAGGATGATCCTGATACAACGATCGCAACCAATACCCATACACCGGGAAGAGGAAAGGTAACGATCACGAAAGAGATCGATCCATCTAACTTAAACATGGATATCGGAAGTGCGAAATTTACGTTTACACTGAAAGGAACCGATGCCTATGGAAAGAAACATACGTACAAGGAAGAGATTGAATTCAGCAAGGATGAAGTGGCAAAACAGTTAAAAGCTCATCCGGGAGAAAGGATCAAACTTTCTGCAACCTTCGATGATCTGATCTACGGTACTTATACATGTAGCGAGAGTGGTGGAGAAAAATACTTTAAGCTCCTGACACTTACATCTGACAGCACCAATGCAACGGTTGACCAGAGCAAAGGCACTGTAACATTTAAGATCGGACCAGAAGGAACTATGGGAAATGCGAAACTGACAGCAGATGCAACTTTCGTTAACCAGATGATCCGTGGATCCGTAAAATTAGTTAAGAAAGATTCCTCCGGAAAACGATTAAAAGGTGTGGAATTTACGATCGAAGATTCCGATGGAAACAAGATCGCAAGTGACATAACAAACGAAAATGGAGAGATTAAGTTTGATGGATTACTGCCGGATAAGTATAAGATCACAGAGACAAAGACACAGAGCGGTAAGACACTGTTAAAAGAACCGATCAATGTAACGATCCCAATGACAGTGACACAAAGCGAAGTGAACGATCAAAATATCGATGTGAGCAATGCAATCCATCAGGGAAATAACTATTATTTCTATCACTTAACTTATGAGGTGAGCAATGATTCCACACTGAACCTGCCATCAACTGGTGGATTCAGTAATATCAAGACTTACCTTCCACTGATCGGTGGATTCGTACTGATCTTAGCAGCAGGATTCTATTATCTGAAAAAGAAAAAGGGTATGAAAATCCTGAAGAAGAAAAAATAACAACCAATAATGATCTCACAGTCTTTGGGCTGTGGGATCGTTTCTGTAAAAAGAGGAGAAGAACCAAATGGAGAAATATTTATATTCTGATCGCAAGATTCTTGAAAAAGATTATTGTGGAAAAAGGCAGATTGTATAAGTTGATATATACATATGGCAAGGAGGATTTAACATGATGATACAATTAAAATCATTTACAAAAGATGCAGCATCAAGGACAAAAGGATTACAGTTGAAAACAAAGTTGGAACATGCTATAAAAGAAGAAAGGAATATATCTGTTGATTTTGATGGTATTGACAAATTTGCTTCTCCATTTTTTAACAATAGCTTTTCTGCACTTGGAATTCAATATGGTTTTGGAACAATAGAAAAAATTGAATTATTAAATATTTCAGATAATGGCAAATTAGTATTTGACTCTTCAATAGAAAATGCAAAATTTTTAACAATGGTTAAGAAAAGTCCCCTTCCTCTGTAGGTAGGGGATGAATCTGAAAAGTAAGAATATCAAAGAAAGGAGTAAATATATGCATCTTGGGTTCAAATATCGGGTTTATCCGACAGAAGAACAGAAAGTATTCTTTGCTAAAAGTTTTGGCTGTTGTCGAAAAGTATGGAATCTTATGTTAGCAGATAAAAATAACCATTACAAAGAGACCGGAAAGACATTACATCCGACACCGGCTCAATACAAAAAAGAATATCCATTTCTAAAAGAAGTGGACAGTCTAGCACTGGCGAATGTACAGATGCAGTTAAATCGGGCATTCAAAAACTTTTTTGAAAATCCGAAAAACTTTCGGTTTCCACAATTCAAATCAAAGAAAAGAAGCCGAAGATCTTATACGACAAATAATCAAAAAGGAACGATACAGATTATGGATCATGGGATCAAGCTTCCAAAGGTTGGTATGATTCATGCTATTGTGCATCGGCTGCCCGGACCGGAATGGATCATTAAATCTGCGACCATATCACAAAAAAGTAACGGTAGCTATTATATCTCTCTCCTTTGCGAAAAAGAAGAAGAAGAGATCACTCCATTACCTGTTTTTGATGAAAAAGTTCTTGGACTGGATTACAAGTCGGATGGACTGTACATGGACAGTAACGGCAGATTGGGAGATATGCCAAAGTTCTTTCAGAAGGCACAAAAGCGACTGGTAAAACGACAACGAAAGTTAAAGAACAAAGATATTCACAGTAAGAACTATCAGAAACAGTTAAAAAAGATTGCAAAACTATATGTACATACCGCGGATCAGAGAAAAGATTTTCTACACAAAAAATCAGCTGCGATCACCAAGCAATATGATTATGTTGTAGTAGAAGATCTGAACATGCGGTCAATGGCAAATAAAGGTTTTGGTAATGGAAAGGCTACACTGGATAACGGATATGGGATGTTCCTTACGATGTTAGAGTATAAATTACATAACAAAGGTGGAAAACTTGAAAAGGTTGATCGATGGTTTCCCTCCAGTCAGTTATGTAGCTGCTGCGGTTTTCAAAATCAAGAAGTGAAAAAACTGAACGTTAGGACATGGATTTGTCCAAAGTGTGGTAGTATCCATGACAGGGATCTGAATGCTGCGGTCAATATCAAGAACGAAGGGTTACGCATCTTACGATCCGCAGCCTAAAAAATAAAAAAGAACAGTAGGAATGGGATAGTCCAAACTTTCTTCTGATCATCAGAAGGATACGCCTATGGACACGAGGGGAAAACTGCTCAGATGAGTGTGATAATAACCGTTGTGGTAGAAATAGGAAGCTCCAACTTCTTTAAGTCGGAGTAGTTCACTTTTATCCTCCAGTCCAATTTCGGATTGGAGAATTTTTTTTGAACATTTTTATATATTGTAGCTGTATAGCTTGCAAACAGCTACATACTTGTGCTATAATAAGAGTATGAAAAGAGAATATAAAGTTACAAAAACAACAACATCACTGATCAAGTATCATTTCGTTTTTTGCCCAAAGTATCGAAGAAAGATATTTCTGATCCCTGGGGTAGAAGAACGAATGAAAGAATTGACAAAGGAACAGTGTGAAAAGGATCAGATCGAGATTCTTGAGATGAAATGTGATGTGGATCATGTATATTTATATGTAAGAGCATATCCACAGACAACAATAACAAGGATCATGGGGAGCATCAGAGAGTACACATCAAAAATATTAAGAAAGGAATTTAAAGAACTATCAAAAATGAGTTCTCTTTGGACTAGATCTTATTTTGTTAGCACAGAAGATTTTATTAGTCTGGATACGATCAAATGGTATGTTGAGCAGCAAAAAACTAGAGGGTAAGTAAAATTGGAGGTAGATTATGAGTAAAGTAAAAAAAGGAAAACGAGTGGCAGCAGCTGCGATGGCTGTTGCGTTATCTATGGCTACGGTAACGACTGGTGTGTTGCCGAACACAGAAGTTCATGTTCATGCAGAAGAGTCGGATAGAACGTGGACTAAATTGGCTGATTCTAGCGTAGATGGTTTTTATTATAGGGAAGATCAGCATGGAAATATCGAGTGTGTAACGGATAAAACCTGTGTATACACATCATATGATCAAATGGTTAAAGAAATTGCTTCTATGGCAAAAAGAATCTTTCTTGAAAATAAATATGCAAGGTATGATCTTGTTATTCCAGTTGAAATAAAATCGGATCATACGATTGAAGATATTGAGAATGGAAAATGTGATAAAGATATTCATAATGAAATTTATAAAGATACAGGGAAGCCAAATGAAGGGCATACAATGTCCGCATTTACTGTTGGAGGAGGCAATCTGCTGGCAGAGAATCGTTCAGATGGGATAAAATATTCAGATGGTGAATATAAAGGATACTATTCTGGAAGTGGCGGATATGGAGATAGACGGGATAGATATCAAGAAGCTACAAAGAAATTAGATGAAGTTATCAAATCATTGAATCTTGATGGAAAATCTGATTATGATAAATTTAAAGCAGTTACAAACTGGATTGTTTCAAATGTGCGATATGACGATGATAATGAAACAAAATATCAGCACGACCTAACAGGAGCTGTCTTAGATGGATTGGCCGTTTGCGATGGATACGCAGGGACTTTTTATTATATGGCAAATGCTGTAGGTTTAAATGCTTTGTTTGAAGATGGCATAACAAACAGTAATAGAATTCGACATGCATGGAATCTGGTTGAAATAGATGGTACTTACTACTATGTAGATCCTACAAATGCTTATTTTAAAGAGGATGGAGAACCTGGGAAAGAACTGCTGCCGGGTCAAAAATATCTATTCAGTCTTTATACTCCAGATAATACTACAATAGAGGATACCTATAAAAATATATCACAGGATGACTACTTGAAAGAACATTCCATATGCAAAGGAAATCATGATTTATGGGAAAGTGGACACAATGGAGCTACATGTGAAAACCCTGCAACAACAGTATATTCTTGCAAAAACAAGGGATGTTTATATAAAAATTATGTAGAAACAGCACCGGCCCTTGGTCATGAATGGGGTAATGCAAAAATCACTCAAGAGCAATCTTGTGAAAATCCTGAAATTACAACTTATACGTGTACTCATAGTCTTTGTGGAAGAAAAAAACAAGTAGAAACCAAACCCGCACTTGGTCATACATGGGATAACGGAAAGGTTACAAAAGAAGCTACCTGTTCCGAAACAGGAGTTAAGACTTATACATGTAGTCGCTGTGGTGGAACTAAGACCGAAGAGATCCCAAAAACAAAACATGACTATGAAGAGCATGTAGTAAAAGCTCCTACTTGCACAGAAAAAGGTATCAGCTACTATGTATGTAAAAACTGTCGACTTACAACATCAAGACGACAGACACCTGCGACCGGTCATATCCACACAGAAGTACGGAATCAAAAGGATGCAACTTACAAAGAAGAAGGGTACACCGGAGACACTTACTGTAAAGATTGTGGTAAAAAGCTAGAAACAGGAACCGTGATCCCAAAACTTATTGAAACAGAACATGATTACGGCGAATGGGTTCTTGATCAGGCTCCAACGTGCAAAAAATACGGAGCAAGACACAGAATCTGCAAGAACTGCGGAGATCGAGAGGTCGATGTGCTTGACAAGGTCGATCATACATGGGAACTTGTCTCAACAACACCTGCTACATGTACCATTGGAGAAATCCAACATTATAAGTGCAGCGTTTGTGGAGAGACAAAAGATGTGACATTAAGTAATCCATTAGGAGAACATTCCTGGGATAACGGAAAGGTTACAAAAGAAGCTACTTGCACGGAAGATGGAGAAAAGACTTATACCTGTACTGTCTGCAATACGACAAAAACGGAAGTCATTCCAGCAACAGGACATCAGCACAAAGAAGTAAAAAACGCAAAGAAAGCTACTTGTACTGAAGATGGGTACACCGGAGATACTTATTGTAAGGACTGCGGAACGAAACTGGAATCCGGAACTGTGATCAATAAACTCGGTCATACATGGGATAATGGTGTTATTACGAAAGAAGCAACAGAAACCGAAGAAGGTGTTAAGACTTATACATGTAAGACATGTGGCGAAACAAAGACAGAGAGTATTCCTATGGCATATCATCACTGGGATCAAGGAACGGTCACAAAAGAACCTACTTGTACAGAAAAGGGAGAGAAAACACATCATTGCACCGATGAAGGATGTGATAAAACATGGATCGAAACGATTCCTGCGACTGGTCATCAGCACACAGAAATCAGAGATAAAAAAGAAGCTACTTGTGAAGAAAATGGGTACAGTGGAGATACTTATTGCAAAGACTGTGGCCAGTTGATCAGCAAAGGATCTGAGATCAAAGCAAAAGGACATACTTGGGATAATGGAAAAGTAACTGAAGAAGCTACCTGTAAGAAAGAAGGAATAAAAACTTATACATGTAGTATCTGCGGTGACACCAAAACAGAAGCAATTCCAAAGAAAGAACACAGCTTCGATGAAGGAAAGGTAACTAAAAAAGCTACCTGTACCGAAGATGGCTTAAAAGTCTATACATGTAAAAATTGCGGAGAAACAAAAGAGGAAATCTTAAAAGCAACAGGACATCAGCACACAGAGGTCCGCAATGAAAAGAAAGCTACATGCAAGGAAGAAGGCTACAGTGGAGATATCTATTGCACCGACTGTGGAGAGCTGATCAAAAAAGGTTCTGCGACAGAAAAATCCGATCATGACTGGAAAGTAACCAGTGAAGAGAAAGCTACTTGTGAAAAAGATGGTTCTAAGACATACACTTGTGCAGACTGCAAAGAAACAAAGACAGAGACGATTCCTGCCACTGGACACAAGTTTGGTGATTGGCAGACCGTAACAACACAGAGTGTCTTTACCGGTGGAGTACAGAAACGGATCTGTAATGTCTGCGGAAAAGAAGAAACTAGAAATGTTGGCAATCAGCTGAAAGCTACGATCAAAACTAATGCATCATCCTTGAAGCTGAAACGCAAACAGGCAACAAAGAAATTTGTCGTAAGTGGACTTGCAACGGGAGATTCTGTAAAATCATGGACAAGCAGCAATCAGAAGATTGTAAAAGTTTTCGGAAGTAGAAACGGAGCATGTACGATCAAAGCAGGAAATAAGACTGGAAAAGCCAAGATCACGATCACACTGGAATCAGGACTTAAAAAGACGATCAATGTAACCGTTCAGAAAAATGCGGTTGCTTGTACAGCAATTAAAAACGTATCAAAGAAGCTGACATTGAACCGAAAGAAGTCTTATCAGTTAAGACCAGTGATCAATCCGATTACATGTACTTCTAAGGCTAAATATAAGACTTCCAACAAAAAGATCGTAAAAGTGACATCAAGAGGAAAGATCACAGCTGTGAAGAAAGGGAAAGCAAAGATCACAGTTATGGTAGGCAAAAAGAAGTTTGTATGCACTGTAACAATCAAATAAGGACTATTTGCCGAGTAGTTCACGAAAATAGAGCACCAAAGATATCCACAGTCAATTTGACTGTGGATATCCAACAAAGGAGAATAATTTTTATGAAAACAATAAAGTACCTCACAGTATTTTGCATGATGATATGTATGATCATGCAATTAAATATAAATGTTTCAGCAAATGAAAATAATATATGTTATGTCGCTCACAGAGGATATACGAAATATGCACCAGAGAATTCAATTCCTGCATTCGAAGCCGCAGGAAAAGAAGGTTTTCAAGCAGTTGAGTGTGACATTCATGAAACTGCTAAGGATAAAAAGGGAAAACGTAGATTTGTGATCATGCATGATCAAACATTAAATCGTATGTGTGGATTATCTGGAAAAAATGTATATCAAAAGAAATTAACATATCAAAAGATTCGAAGCAAATATCATATCAAGACAGGAAACAATATTGAATCATATACAAAAAAACAATTAAGGATACCATCTCTTGAGGAATATTTAAGTATTTGCAAAAGATATCATATGAAGCCTGTGATCGAGATCAAACAAAAGATGAAAAAAGATACGATTAAACGACTGTATCAAAGTCTAAAAAAAGCAAAAATGCAAAATCAGGCAGTCGTTACTTGTAAATACAAACAACAGCTTACTTATATGAGAAAATACACACGTAAAATGCCATTAGAATATGTTAGACATGATTTTACTCAGAATGATCTCTCATGGATGAAGAAATATCATATTAATGTAAGTATTAATAAAAATATCTTGTCGGATGATATGATCCAGTTATTTGAAAGAAATAACATAAAGATTAATATCTGGACAATCAATAATAAAGATCAATTATATAATTTTACTAACAAAGGAATAAAAATTGTAACAAGTGATGATGCTTTGTGGAAAGAGTAAGAAGGATGATCCCACAGTCTTTGGACTGTGGGATCGTTATTTTTATCGAGAAATATCGGAAAAGGAAACAAAAGAAAAATAATATAAGATTTAGAATATGAGGATAAAAAAGGAAAATTTACGAATTCAGGAACGACAGAGTATATTTTTTCAATTGGTAGAGTGACAAAAAAATACAGGAGATCTTTGTGCAAGATGTCGAAAAAAATAAAAGTGATTGAAATGAATATATGATATTTGTATAATCAACTTATATAAAACTTAATCAATGGGGAGTTATCTATCTTTCAGAAGAAGCGGAATCTGTCTTAGATGGAAATGATCAAAATAAGGGTGAGGAAACATAGAAAACAGCCAATGGAAAAGCATAGGAGGATGTTTATGAAAAGATATGCAAAGATCTTTGTCAGTTGTCTGTTGACCTTTACGATGGTTTTTACATCCGTGCAATGGTCTGCGATCGTGAATGAAACGACTGTGGTAGGAGCAGCAGAAACAGTACCGAAAGAGAAGAAAGAAGTTGTTGAAGAAGAGAACACGAAAGATTCGACCACTTTCCAGATGGAAGATGGAAAGAAACAGACGGTCTTTTACGGACAGGATGTCCGGTTTGAAGATAAGAATGGAGATCTTCAGGAGTACGATCCAAGTCTTGTCAGGGTAACGGGATCAAAGAGTGAGCAGGGTGAGGATCTAAAGGATTATCAGTATGAAAATAAAGAAGGAGATAAAAAACATTATCTTCCCAAAGATCTGTCCGAAGAGACACCGGTCTTAATGGAAAATGGGAAATATCAGATCTCTTTTGCACCGATCTATGGACAGGAAACAAAGAATGAGGAAGAGAAGAAAACGGAGGATCCTGGAACAGACTCTGTGGAAGATGCTGTCTCACAGGCAGAGGAAGCAGTAAGAAGCATTTCAGCGGATGGATCTTCCGAAAAAGAAACCGCAGAAGATACGGAAGACGCCCTGACATCGGTCAAAGAGCTGGACCGACAGGCGATCGAAGATCTTCCTGTGGAAGATGCACAGGGAGAGAAGGAAGAAAAGCCAGTGAAAGTCTCCTATGAATCCCAGAAGAAAGAATGTACATTTTCTTACCAGTCGTTAAACATGGGGATCAAGGAAAGTATCGTACTGACCAAAGCTCCAGAAGGAAATGTTTTAAAATTCCGCTTTCAGGCAAAAGGACTGGTCCCAAAGAAAAATATACTGGATGGCGGGATCAGCTTCCTAGATGAAAAAACAGAGGATCTGGTCGCAACACTGGAAGCTCCAAACATGAACGATCATACAGGAAAGGCATACAGTGAGAAGCTTTCCTATGACATTGAACCAGATGGCGGAGAAGATTCTTATCTGTTAACACTGCATCTGGATGAAGATTACTTTCAGGACAAAGACAGACAGTATCCAGTCACGATCGATCCGACGGTCACATGGACCGGATCCACGGATTTCTGGGATGTCTATGTAATTAATGGATCTTATAAAAATACGAACTTTTATGACAATGGAGTTACAGTCATGATGGCTGGAAAATCAAAACAGGGTGTCTGCCGGACATATCTGCGTTTTAAAGATTTTACAGCAAAGATCAAAGGAAAATATGTAGACAGTGCAACGCTTACGATGTATGAAACCGGAAGCAGCCAGAGTGGACAGACAATCGAGGCAAGAAGAGTTACAGAAAACTGGACCAGACCTGGATTGAAATGGAGTAACCGCCCGGGATATAGTACGAATTATGGAAATGTAAAAACAACAGGGACTGCAAAGAAAGCAAGAAGCATTAATCTGACGGAATATGCGAGACAGTGTGCATCCGGTAAGATCACATCGTATGGTGTGATGTTAAAAAATGCGGACGAGACAAAGAGTTATGGACAGTTTTACAGTTCCAGAGCATCATCAAACCGTCCAAAGATGTCAGTGACTTATTATGATGGACCGACAACGGCATCGTCTGTCAGTGTTACACCGCAGTATGCAAACAACGATCATCAGAAGACATTACATGTAAACTGGGCAGGCATCTCATCCCATTCATTAAACCGTGTGGAATACAGGATTGCAAACTGGGGAAATGGAGAAGAAACAGGTGATTATGTTTCATATTCTTCATCTACAAAGATTGGGACGAGTGGAAACGGAAGTGCGGATATTGACTGCAGTACGATGCCGGAAGGCCATTATAAACTTGTTGTAAGAGGAGTAGACAACGGTTATATTGCAGGTTGGGGAGCAGCGGCATGGTTTACGATAGACCGCACGGCTCCGGAAGCAGGAGATATATCCTTTGAGGAAGGAAATGATGAGAGCGAACCATCTGGTTCTCTGAATCCGAGACTGAAGGTCGGGATCATAGATGAGAATGCATCCTATTTTAAATACCGTCTGGAAGGAACCTCAACTTACCATGAAAGTGCAAGGGCGGATGAAGATGGATACGCCTATGCAAATGTTTCGATTCCAGCAGACAGCATGACAGGAAGAACAGAGTATCAAGTTTATGTGATCGTTGTTGATAAAGCAGGGAATGAAAGCGGGGAAACAAAAGTATCCTATTATTATACGGATGCCTCAAAAGCACAGGATTATGCACCAACCAATGTAAAGGTCAGAAAATCGTATGGAAAGAATGTCATCTACTGGGATAAGAGAGAACTGACAGACAGTATCTATTATGCAGTTTACAGGGGGGAATCCGCGGATTTCACACCGGATGATTCGACACTGGTACGTGGTGCGATCAAAGATTCCTACTGCATGGATACCAGAGTGGGAGATGGCAAGAGTTACTATTATAAAGTACAGGCACAGAAACTGGCAATGGATGGAACGATCAATGGAAAAAGTACGGATGCATTATCAGAAAAAGTGGCACAGGATACACAGGAAGAATATGAAAAAAGACTAGGAAGCAAAGATTACAGAGACAGTATGGAGATCAGCACGCCCAATGGAACAGGATCCGTGGAAAAATCCCAGGGGAATCTAATGTATGAAAGTACAGATTTTTCAATTCCATCACTGCTTTTGAATCTTGAACTCACAAGAACCTATAACAGTCAGTCAGATAAAGAAGGAATGCTTGGAAAAGGATGGTATGACAGTTTTCATAAGGAATTATACCAGCTGGGAGATGATCTTGTATTTCAGGACAGTGACGGAACCTATCTGACATACAGTCCACAAAAAAGCAGAAGTGTTGATGTTTCTTATCAGAATGAAGAGACAAAGGACTATGCACTTTTATTTAATACAGAAGATGATGTAAAAAGATCATCAAATGGGGATCAGAGAGCAGCGGCATATGCAAAACTTCAGAATGCTGCTTCTGACAATATTTTTGGAAGTGCCATTTCCAATAAAGGAAATTATCGTCCGGGGAAAAAAGACGATGATAGTGAAGACAGTGGAGCATCCGAAGGAGAAAAGGAAGTGATCACGGTGTCCAATGTCGGAAATATCCATATGAAGGATGGTATGACATATGCATTTGATGGGAATGGTGAGATCACAAAAGCAGAGGACAGTAATGGCAACTATCTGATCTATCAGTACGATGAAAAAGGAAGATTATATAAGGTTGTTTCCAATCTGAACAAAGAACTGGTTTTTACATATTATGAAAACGGAGAACAGGAAGATCTGTTAAAGAAGATCGATCTTGCAGATGGAACAAAGGTTGTTTATTCATATGCTGAAGGGAAACTTACGAATGTTTCTCACAAAAACAGCGGAGAAACAGCTTCTGTGGATCAGACATATGCTTATGGAAGTAATGGGAAGATGAGCAAGATCATCGATGCAAAGAAGAACGGGTACCAGATTGCTTATACAGGAGAAAAAGCAGAAAGATTTATCCGTCCGAATGGAGAATACCAGCAGCTTTCTTATGGAGATGGAACAACGACGGTATCTTCTCACAAGGCAGACGGAACCAAAACAGCACAGGATTCCATGAGTTTTGACAAGAATACAGGAAAGATCCTGAAAAAGACGGATGCCAATGGAATTGAAAGCAGTTACAGTTATGATGATGGAGGAAAAGACGGAGAACAAAATGGCTGGGTAAATGAATATCTTGTAAGAAAGATTAAAACGGAAGTGGATTATCAGGAGCTGGATGCTGCCGGACTGGTGAAATTTTTGAAAACAGACAAGGAAAAAGAAGAAACATTTACAATCGCCAGTATTGAGTACAATGAAAACGATGATGTCATCTCTGAGACCGAAGAAAACGGAGATATAACAAGCAGTGAGTATGAGGATGAGAAAAATCCATATCTTCCAACAAGCGAAACTACAACGAATGGAAATGACTTTATTTCACAGACTGTTTATGAATATGATCCCAAAGGGAATGTAATATCAGAAACAGATAAAGGTGAAAATAAAAAAGAAGAAACCAAAACAGTCACATCCTATGATGATCACGGACAGCCAACAACAGTCACGACAACAAAGGAAGGAGCTCCTGATTCTGTAGAACAAACGACATATCAGGATACTGTACAGGGAACGACACAGACAACAACAACGACACAGGGAGAAGAGAAAGAGACATCTGTGATAAAAACAGATGCCATGGGGCGTGAAACAGAAAATACCAGTAAAGACAGGAAAGGGAATATCTTAAGCAGTACGGAAACGTCGTATGATTTCATGGGAAGAGCGATACAGACGAAAGTAACATCCGATGGAGTGACACAGACAGAATCTAAAACATATGATGATAACGGAACGGTGGCAACAGAAACCAGTGCATCAGGAATAAAGACAGCGTATCGTTATGATTCACTAAACCGCGTGATCAAAGCAACAGAATCAGCAGACGGGACAGATACCGTCACGGAAACTTCCTATGGATATGAAGATGCACAGATCCATACGTTGAATGGAACGAAAGACTATCAGGATCTTAGCGTTCAGACAACAAAGACCAATGGACGTGTCAGTGAAAAGTCATGGACAGATGCAGCGGGGCAGACCGTCAGAAGTTTCAGCCATGGATTATATACGGATCACGTGTTCACCAGTGACGGAAAAGAGATCGCAACGATCAGTCTTGGAACAAAGACTTCCGGAGATGGAAAGATTGCCTTGCAGTTATATGACAAAGAAGGAAAACAGACAGCTGCGATCCAGAATCCAGAGATTACAAAAGGGACTTCTGATGCCACAGTAAAGGTTGGAAACAGTTCCATCTTACAGAAAACAGAGTATGACACAAAGGGAAATGAGATAACAAAAACCGATGGCAATGGAGATCAGATATCTTATGCTTATGATGACCAGAATCGTGTAACCGAGATCACACAGGGAGGACAGAAGACAAAAGTTTCCTATCAGGTGAATTCAGACGGATCAACGACAACAAGCGTTACAGATGCGAATGGACATGTCAAGCAGGAAACAGCCAGTGCATCCGGATCAGTGACAACAACATCGGATCTTGGAGACGGCAGTGAATCCATTACAACAAAGTATACCTATGATGACCGTGGAAATAAGATTTCAGAAGTCTATGCCAACGGGGCGAAAAAGACCTATGAATATAACAGCCGGAATCTTGTTGTAAAAACACAATCTTATGACAAAGAAGGAACAAAAACACTGATCAGTCGGTATCGTTATGATGATTATGGGCAGTTGCTGGAGATGACAGATTACAGGGTATCATCTGAAACAGAGACTGCGTATCGTCATACAGAATATACTTATGATCAAAGAGGAAGGATCACAGCATTTGCAGAGATCAGTCAGAATGCTCAGCCAACGGCAGATGATATCAAAGCACATCAGATCCGGTATACTTATAATGAGGATGGAAATCTCAGTAAGGTATCCTATCCGACAACCAAAGATGGAATCCAGTCATTATCTTATATTTATGATGAAAACGGATGGCTGCAGGAGATCGAAGGAGAACTGCATTCCAAGGGACAGACAACAGAGAAAGTCCTCAGAAGTTATACCTATGATGTGTATGGAAAAGTCAAAGAGATCAAGGATTACAGGAATAGATATGCAAAAAAGAATGGAAGAAGTGGCAAAGTTTGAGTAACTTGGATTAATCAGCTAATTATATCAGGTGTGTGGAGGTTAATGATTGTGAAAAATATTTTGAAATTGCTGATAGTAATAATATTTTTATTGATTGGTTATTATTTGTATTTTAATATGCCATGGATATTACAATATAAAGAACGAGAATCTAGTATGGTAACCGAGTATTATCGAAAAGGAAGTTTACAATATGATATAATAACAGGTAATTATGTTTTTGCTAGAATAAAAGTGTTATTTGGAGAAAATGTGAATGAGATAGATAAAAAAAATAATACAACACCATTAGAAACAGCATTAATGTCAATGTCGTATCCTGATCGGTTTATAAAAATGTTAGTAAAAAATGGAGCAAATTTAAATAAAGAGGGACATGAACTTCTATCAGAATATATTTATTATTTCGGGCAACAAGATAGTAATAAGATGATAAAATATTTATTAAATAAAGGTGCAGATCCAGATAAAAATGCATTAGTAGTAGCAGTAACAAAAAATAATTATGACTTAGTGCAAATACTCTTAAAAAACGGAGCGGATGTAAATCAAAAAAATGAGAAAGGTATAACAGCAATAATGGCAGCTTGTTACTCAGAAAATTATGAGGAAGAACCGGGAATAAATACAAGAAAACAATATAGAATCATAAGATTATTGATTGAAAAAGGGGCAGATATTAGTTTAAAAGATAACAAAGGAAATACAGTAGAAAAATATATACAACAATATAGAAAAAATATAGAAAATGGTAATCATGAGTATACGGAATCATTATACAAACTAATTAAATCTTATAAAATAAATTAAGTAGACTAATGTACCCGAAGGAATCGTAAGGTCCTTGGGACCTTACGAAGTTAAAATTTGTTAATTAGGATAATATTATGAAGATGCAAAAAATAGAAGTACATATAAAAAATACAGAAAAATGGATAAAATTAATACAAGAAGATTTAGAATTAATTAATGATAAAGAAGACTATTTACATGGACATTATATAACACCAGATATAGATGAATCAGAAATTACAGTGTTTAAAGGATTTGTTGAAGAAGATATAGTGAAAATAATATATATATATGAAAAAAATCCATTTAATATAAATGAAGTTGTTATGTTTGATGGAAAACTTGAAAATAGTGAGTTAAAAGGTTGTACGAAGCTTGAAAAAATAGAATATATAAAGGAAATTCCAGCACCAGGCATATTGATTTTTGGAACGTTATATGTGTTGTTTTTATGCATGGGATGGATCAAAGTGACAGATTTTGTTCTGTTTATGATAAGTTTTGTAATAATAATAATGATAGATAGAAGATCAACATTAAGGAGAGGAACAAAGAAGATAAAAAAATATATACAAAAATTTAATCGAGAATAAAAAAGGAACTTAAGCTCCCTGGACATTACGAAGTCATTTGCAAGATCAGTCAGAATGCTCAGCCAACGACAGATGATATCAAATCTCATTAGATCCAGTATACTTATAATGAGGATGGAAATCTCAGTAAGGTATCCTATCCGAC
>ENA-OPVY01000690-OPVY01000690.1-human-gut-metagenome-genome-assembly--contig:-NODE-690-length-24240-cov-6.996568_pt1 | contig 24240 bp, 20 predicted proteins | sample MGYA00241503_ERZ501998 | MGnify/ENA primary metagenome ERZ501998 (study PRJEB25962, sample SAMEA2042107) | human gut metagenome | biome: human gut; feature: human-associated habitat; material: faeces... | reverse complement strand
CGGCGCGATGAGCACGCCATCGTCCTTCAGCACCCGATGAATCTCGGCAAGGGCTTTCTCCGGCTGCGGCACGATGTGCAGCGCGTTGGACACGATCGCCACGTCGAAGGACTTGTCTGCATAGGGCAGGCGGAACATATCCTGCACCGAAAAGTGCAGCTTTGCAGATTGATTATCCCGCTTTGCCTCGGCGATCATCTCCACGGAGGCATCCGTCGCCTCGATGTGTGCCGCTGCTTTTACGATGTGCTTGGCGATCAGTCCCGTTCCGGTAGCCACCTCCAGCACTGTTTTGTCTTTCACAACCGGACAGATCAGCTCATACATTTTCTCGTATACTGCCCTGTCTTTTCGCATAAAGCAGTCATACAGACCTGCATTTCTGTCCCAGAAATTCTTGTGTTCTCGCATTGCTGTCCCTCCTTTTGCGGTTAGATTCATCTAACAGCACGCGCGCATTGGCAAGTTAGGTTTGGCTAACTCACGTATTTAGGAAAAGCCGCATTTCTGCGGCCTTTCGGCTTATACAAATAGCTTGCTGCAAGCATCACACATCTGTATTTTCAGCCACTGAGGATAACGCCTCTCGATCTACTCCTTATGGAAACAGCCAAAATCTATTTTCACACCATTGCGGTGACTTTTGCCATCTTATCCATATTATATCGTGCTCACTTCTTTTTTGCAATGGTATAGTATCTCTATTTTGTCATTTCCAAACGCAGAGCACGATTAGATTTTCTTCGCAATCGTAGACAGCTCCGAAATAATGCTCAGAAGATCATTTTTGACTTCCTCTTTGCTTGGCTCGCTGCCCATCAGAAGATAATCCGTGCTGACATGGAGGATGCAGGACAGTTCAATCAGCAAGTCAATAGAGCAGCTGCGTTCACCGTTCTCCATGCGGCTGACATGCTGCTTGCTTGCCAGGCCCAGGCGAACCGCCAGTTCCTCCTGCGTAATGCCACGGGAAGTGCGAACATCGTGAAGTCTCTTACCAAACTCTTTTGCGTCAAAATACATACGTTTCTCCTTCCGCACAGCCGGTACAGAACCGGATCGACGGAAGGTCAAAAAAGGAGCCGCATGACGGTGAAGAAAAAAATCCTGTGCCGATAAAACAGAACATGGGTATCCCATAATTCTGTCTCATGCGGCATTCGGAAGACTTCGCCTGTCAGCGGCTCCACAGCACAGCTATGACTTATAAAATTGTGTTAATAGGGTTATTTATTGTCATCTCAACCATTCAAAGACGAATAGTAGAGCTGCAATCTCCGTAATCTTCTCATCTCCAAAACATTGAAGACGGTCTCTCGTCCGCAGGCCTTGCATTTGGTCTGCACATGTCCTCTGGTATCCTCAAAGACGATGATTGAATTGTGTCGGCAATAAGGGCACCTGACAGTCCTGGGCTTTTGCGAAGCAACCGCATCCTTTGACTGCACGATCTGCGCCGATTCCAAACTGACTTGCGGTCTCTACTGCGTCAATATTAGCACCAAGGAACAAAAACTCCCAACCGTATTTTGCTTTCTGTCGCTCGATCATCTGCTTCACTTTTTCGCTGTTGTACCGGCGGCTGGCATTTTCCATTCCGTCCGTAGTGATTACAAACATGGTGTGTTCCGGCACATCCTCCGGTCTTGCGTACTTATGAACATTTCCAATGTGATGAATCGCACCGCCGATGGCATCTAAGAGTGCTGTGAAGCCGCGAACCGTGTAATCACGGTCAGTCCTTGGTCGGACGTCCATTACATTTACACGGTCGTGCAGGACTTCGCTCACATTGTCAAACAATACCGTTGAGACCAGTGCTTCGCCCTTGCAGGATCGCTGTCGCGGTATTCGAGCAAGCTCGAACTTTGGCTTATTACACGCGCATATGGCTGCTAGGTTTCGTACCTTACAGCCATAGTATAGCGATTTTCTTTTGTGGAGTGGTCGCATGGAAAGCGACATTTCTTTGTCCTTATGCTCCGATCAGACTCTGGTCAAAAGCAAACAGTGCCTCGTTGATTTCATACACATTGTAGTTTCCCCGTTCGACAAAATATTCTACAATGATGTCGAATTTGCTCGAATGGGAAAGGGTAAAGCCTGCCTTACCCAGCATCTCCTGCATCTGGGCAAGCGGCAGTTCCAAAGCCAGGGCAAATGCCAGCACCGTAGGTTTGGATGGCTTATAGAATTTATCCGAACGGATCTTCGAGAAGAGCTTCCGGTCAATGTTTGCCTTCTTGTAGCACTGGGCATCCGTCATGCCGCTTTCGTCAATCTTCCGCAGCAGCATTTCCGAAAAACTCTCATCCATCTGTCCCAGTGCCTCTTCCAAGGATTGACTGCTGCAAGATTTACAGATTGCTTCGGACGGCAGCGGGGCAGATGCAGCTTCAAAGCAGGATTCCTCTGACAGCGCTTCAAGCCGCCGTCTCTGTTCTACTCGACTGTCGGTATGTTCCTCCACATACCGGTCATCTATGTACGCCGCGATATCAGCAAACAGTTTTCCGCTAATCTGATATGCCTTTCGGTCAAAGATAACGATGTAGACCATCATCTCATTTTCCAGCAGGAATGTACTGATGGTATCGACTGCAACCTTCAGAGCTTGGTCTTTCGGATATCCGTAAATGCCAGAGGAAATCAGCGGGAAGGCCACCGACTGACAACCATTTTCTTTTGCCAGGTTCAAAGATGTCCGATAGCAGGATTCCAGAAGCTCCTGCTCCCGATGCTTGCCATCCCGCCAGCGCGGGCCGACTGCATGGATCACATATTTGCAGGGCAGTCGGTATCCCTTTGTGATTTTTGCGCTGCCGGTTTCGCAGCCATACAGCGTACTGCATTCTGCAAGCAACTCCGGTCCGGCGGCACGATGAATGCAGCCGTCCACACCGCCGCCGCCCAAAAGAGAAGTATTGGCAGCATTGACGATTGCGTCAACGCTCATTTTTGTAATATCGTTTCTGATAATCTGTAAGGGCATTGCTTATTTCTCCCCTTTCTGCTGCCTCGTTAAACATGCTTCTTTTTCAGTTCACGAATCAACATCTCAACCTGTACTCCTGTAAGGAATGGTGTTTTGATTGTCGATGCCCAATAAAAATTCCGCTTCAAAATTGTTTTAATCTCATTCGGAGAAAGAGCAGGCAATGCTTTAACATCTCCATTGAAATTTTCCGGCACAATCATTCTGACACTATGATATTTTTCATCATCCACTTCCGTTGGTGTGTCTGTAACTATCTGTCCAACTGCAATAATTCCTCTTCCTTTGGAATAAAAAAGAGCATAATCATCTTTGCGAAAGCTGTCGATATACCGTTTGGCATCTCCATATGCCGCTATTTTGTTTCCAAGAATCATCTCGGATTCATTTGTATCTGAATACGAGATATTCGTATCAAACATGATTCCTTTACACGCAGAAAACTTCAACCGATTATTTTCTATTTCTGTCAGAAACTTCACCCAGTATAAAACATTCTCCGGAATGATATGAGACTTATCCGGATTGATCGCAAATTCATAGATAACCGTTGGATCTGCTACTTTCACATTTGAATATTTCTGTGCATTCTGAACGTTTCCCTCTGTTGTAAGCAAATACACTTCACCATTCAGGCTGGAATAGTCATCTGTATTGAGATCAACATCACCCTTCTTTACCTGAATGTAAATATGCTTTCGGTTCAGGTCATTTGGATCAACCAAAACGCACTCATACTTTGGCGTAGCAATTTTATTTGTCGATGGAATGCAAACGTAGCCTTTCGTATCATACAGCCACAGCGCAAGTAAATCCTCAACATCTTCCGGCTGAAGCAGGCTGTAAAAATGCTTTTCACATAAAGAAAGAGCCGGATCGGGATAATTGAATAGATCCAGTGCTGAATCGTGAACACGGTTATACAACATCTGACTGTATTCTTCCACTCCATTTTTCTTAATTCTCTGGATGGTTGAACCCATAATAAATGATGTTGCCACAGCACCAGGAACGGATTCTTCATCTGCCTTATCTGTAGCTGGATACCAATCTATATTGGTCAACTGATTCGCTGCATCCATCTGTACTGCATCTTCACGAAACACCCAGGTACTGTTCGCCTTAACTCTCGCAATATAGTATTTCCCTTCATTTCTTGAGCGCATCCATAGGAGGTCTCCTTCTTTCACATCCTCTACCATGCGGCATACACTGTCGAATGATTTGTACTGAGTTCTTGCCAGATTACAGTAATCCAAAAATGTATGTATCCCAGAACGTTCTGCCTGGGTTAATTCACGAAGACTCCATCCCATTGCTGCGACATGATTTTTCAAGCAATAGTCGGCAACATTTGTGCCTCCTGTATTCACCTGTAATCTCCATACTGCCATCTTGTCTTCCTCTTTCTTTTTGCATTTAGAACTTTCTCATCATTCGCTTTAATATTATTATATATCGTCCACCCATAGAGTAACAGATGCAATGTACATTATTTTGCACATTTCCGATTTGGTCTTGCGGTACTCTGCATAGGAGCTTTTCTTTCGTTCCAGAAGCATCGCATACTCTGCGTTCAGCTCGCTGATGCGTGGAAGCTTTTTGTCAGAGTCTGGAAACTCGGAATGATATTCGGCTTCATTGCTTTTTTCAGTCGGGTTCTGAAGAATATGAGGAAGTAATTTACGATCTGGAGCTTTCAGAAGAGGAAGGAGCTTCCGAGAAAGTTACCCGTGTGATGCAGGAACAGGGAGAAGATCTGACACCGTCCTTTACGAAATTTGACTTCATTTTTTATCCGGAAAAGGTGGTTATGACGGTAGAACGAAACACCGATCTGATGGCCGGAGGTGATTCGGACAACATTCAGACAGGAACCTATACCCTGTTTGCATCCGACTGGATGCCGGATACTTCTGCAACAATGGAAAAGCAGGACATTCTGGCACCCTATCAGAGTGTCGAACTGGCGGCTATGGCCCGTGCTTATTATCTGAAGGAAAATCATTTTCTGGCGCCGGAGGTGGAATGTGTGAAGAATGACGACGGCACGACAACCATTCACCTTTATGAGATTGTGGAGGACGATGAGAAGGTCAGCCATACCGGCACTTCTGCCTGGTATACGGTGGAGTTTCCGGCCATGTCCCTGGGTGAGATCGCACAATATGTGAAAACTCCCATAGCACTTACCTACAGTGAGGAGGGTGAGCAAACAGCCTCCAGCACAGCAGCATCGGTAGAGGACAGCTGGACAGTCGTTCCGCTGGCGTCTGCTCAGGAGCTGGTGCCTTATAGCTGTACAGAATTCAGTATGAATATTCCGGAAGGCTGGAGCGTGAAATCTTCTGCCATGTACACCGGTATGTTTCATGCAATTCATGTTTTTGATCCGGAGAATCCGGTAAATCAAATTTTCTTTATGCTAAAAATGGAACCATTATTTTCAGATGAAAATTCCCGGGCGATGATGGCGCTTTCCAGTGATTTGTTTGGAAAATGTCCCATTCTTACGAATGTATCGACACAGGGAGTCTTTGAAATATTCCCACAGTTTGCAGACGCAATGAATGCAACTGCTGACTATGCGGATATTCAGACACCGTACATTGCAGATTTTTCTGTGACAGAGAGCTTTGAAAGTACTCAGGGAATGAGCAGCGTTGCTATTTCCCCCTCCATTCTTCGGGCGGATTTTACACAGAATGGCACAACGGGAGAAGGAATGTTCACGGCGGATGTGGTTCCCTTTGCCATGGGCACGGGAATGGGATATTATTCTGTCTATAATCTGACAGTCCTCAGTGCAGAAAAGGGAACCTTTCAGGACTGGCAGCCTACTTTGAATAAAGTTCTCAGCAGTCTTAATTATACGCCGGAGTTCCAGAGCTTTGCCATGTCCCAGAGCAATCAGGCGGCCTCTACCTCCCAGTCTCTCAGCCAGTCAGCCAGTGAGATGTCCGACAGCATCATGTCTTCCTGGGAAAACCGGAACCGGAGCCAGGATATTATGAGCCAGAAACAGAGTGACGCTACCCTGGGTTACGAGCGCATCGTGGACACTGAAACTGGAAATATTTACAAAATTGACAACGGTTTCACCGATTGGTATGACGGCTCCCGTTACAAGTCCATCACTGATGATCAGTATACGGATTCGGTGGAAGCAGTGATTCATTGGAAGTAGAGTCATTGATTTTTTAAGGCATTTGCGGTATCATGGCATGGTATAGTTTGGGATAAATAAAAGGGGTAGAGAGGGATTAAGAAATGGAAAAAAGAAACGCAAAAGCCTTATTGCCTATCGCGGTGTTTGTGGTTTTATATCTGGGACTGGGGATTCTGTTTGAATATGGCCTGAATATCGAGATGGGATTTTACAAAATTCCTGTTGTGATTATATTTTTGCTTGCACTGCTTGTTGCATGTCTGCAAAACCGGAAATTAAGCCTGAATGATAAACTGAAAATAATGGGAGTTGGAATCAGCGATCCGAACATTATTACCATGATCATTATATTTATGCTGGCTGGAATTTTTGTGGGTGTTGTTGGAAGAACATCAGCAAACAGTGTGGCATATTTTATTCTGTCACTGATACCGCCTCAGTTTGCGGTTGTGGTGCTTTTTGTAGTAAGTTGTTTTGTATCACTTGCAATGGGGACTTCCGTAGGAACCATTACTTTAATTACTCCGATTGGAATAGCCGTGTCGCGAGCATCGGGGTTTGATCTGCCGCTTTGTATTGCGACAGTCATGGGTGGTGCAATGTTTGGGGATAATCTGTCCTTTATCTCTGATACGACAATTGCCGCATGTAATGGACAGGGTTGTAAGATGACAGATAAATTTAAGGAAAACTTTTTCATTGCACTTCCGGCAGCAATTGTCAGTCTGGTGATTATTTACAGTCTGTCTGTGAAAAATTACAGTGGCGGAGTTGTGCAGGAAGAATATCATCTGATACAGGCCATTCCTTATATACTGGTACTGGCGGGAGGCATTCTTGGCTTAAATGTGTTCCTGGTACTGATTACAGGAATCATAAGTGGCTCCATCATCATGATTGCGACAGGGATGATCGTGCCGACGGATTTGCTTGGAAATATGGGAGACGGGGCAGCAGGCATGTTTGAAACCAGCATGGTTGCCATTCTGGTAGCGTCTATCTGTGCACTGATCAAAGAATATGGTGGATTTGCTGCTCTGCTATATTGGATAAAAAAAGTGTTTAAAGGGAGAAAAGGCGGACTCCTTGGCATGGGTCTGTTGGTAGGTCTGATGGATATTGCAACGGCGAATAATACAGTCGCAATTGTTATGGCAAATCCAATTGCAAAAGAAATGTCAGGAAACTACGGAATCAGCAATAAGAAAGCAGCATCTATTCTGGATACATTTTCCTGTATCTTTCAGGGAATTCTTCCTTATGGAGCACAGATGCTGGTTGCCATCTCAGCGGCTTCCGGCCTGGGTGAGACAGTCAGTGCATTTGATATTCTGCCAAGGTTGTTTTACCCGTATATGTTGTTCATCAGTTCCCTTGTCTTTATTTCTTTTGAAAAAAATGCATAACTGGAAAAACAGATAGAAAAAGAAGGCGAAAGCAATGTTCGGAGAATGGCATCGAAAACGTGACCGATTTCGATGCCATTTGGGCATAAAGCAGGGCTGCCGCCCCGCAAAAAATATTTGCTAATGCGACAGCCCCTTCATTTGTATCTGAATACGAGATATTCGTATCAAACATGATTCCCTTACACGCAGAAAACTTCAAACGATTATTTTCTATTTCTGTCAGAAACTTCACCCAGTATAAAACATTCTCCGGAATGATATGAGACTTATCCGGATTGATCGCAAATTCATAGATAACCGTTGGATCTGCTACTTTCACATTTGAATATTTCTGTGCATTCTGAACGTTTCCCTCTGTTGTAAGCAAATACACTTCACCATTCAGGCTGGAATAGTCATCTGTATTGAGATCAACATCACCCTTCTTTACCTGAATGTAAATATGCTTTCGGTTCAGGTCATTTGGATCAACCAAAACGCACTCATACTTTGGCGTAGCAATTTTATTTGTCGATGGAATGCAAACGTAGCCTTTCGTATCATACAGCCACAGCGCAAGTAAATCCTCAACATCTTCCGGCTGAAGCAGGCTGTAAAAATGCTTTTCACATAAAGAAAGAGCCGGATCGGGATAATTGAATAGATCCAGTGCTGAATCGTGAACACGGTTATACAACATCTGACTGTATTCTTCCACTCCATTTTTCTTAATTCTCTGGATGGTTGAACCCATAATAAATGATGTTGCCACAGCACCAGGAACGGATTCTTCATCTGCCTTATCTGTAGCTGGATACCAATCTATATTGGTCAACTGATTCGCTGCATCCATCTGTACTGCATCTTCACGAAACACCCAGGTACTGTTCGCCTTAACTCTCGCAATATAGTATTTCCCTTCATTTCTTGAGCGCATGCGTGGAAGCTTTTTGTCAGAGCCGTTCTCTTTCTTATAAGCATCGAACGCCTTTTTCGCTGCGCTGTTGAAAAATGCCATAAATGTGTACCTCCTTGTACGATGCGCCCTTGCAGACGGATGAATAGTGAATGTCCCCCTGCATGTGCAACTGCAAATGGGCAAAAAATAGCCAGGTCTCCAATTTCCATCAGAAACCTGTCTATGTAAAAAGGGCGGTTCACCGCCGCCCTCGTTGTTAATATTCTGCACTCAATAGAAAATCTGCAATGTGCATACTCTTGATTCCTTGGTAATTGCCTCCGGCAAATTCATCGGTTCTCAAAACATACTTCGGATAGTTATCCCGGATTTCCAGCAGCCGTTCATATTCGCGCTTTTCTGTTTTTTCGGATTTAATCTCCTGTGTGACCTGCACATACAACCGGTCATTCTGCTTCTGCGCCACAAAATCGACTTCACCATCCGGCGTTTTCCCAATCGTCACGGTATATCCTCGTCTGCAAAGTTCCAGATACACCACATTTTCCAGACTGGAAGCGACGCTGTCCGGTGTATAGCCCAGCACGCTGTAACGCAAAGCGGTATCGGCAAGATAAAACTTCTCCTGCGTTTTCAGAATCTCCTTTCCGCGCAGGTCGTATCGAGAACAGCGATGAAGGAGATATGCTTTCTCCAGCTTTTCCAGATAGCTGTACACCGTTTCATTGTCGATAGAACGATGCTCTGATTTCAGATAATCAGAAATTGATTTTGCCGAGAATGAATTTCCCACATTCGCAAATGTGTACCGAACCACCCGTTCCAGCTGGTCGATCTTACGAATCTGGTTTCTCTTTACGATATCCGAGAAAATCGTGGAATTATAGATATCCCGGACAATCGTATAAACCTCATCCTGTGAATACTCTCGCAGGTGCGTTGCAGGGAAGCCGCCCAAGCGGATATAGTCTGCCAGTTCAGCATGGATATCCTTTACCTGTGTATACTGCTTTTTAAATTCCAGATATTCCTGAAACGAAAGCGTATAGATACGGAAGGAAACATATCGTCCGGTCAGGTAAGTCGCTATTTCCGAAGACATCATTCTGGAATTGGAGCCTGTCACATAAAGGTCAACATCATAATCCGTTGCCAGGGAGTTTACAACTTTCTCCCAGCCTTCAATTTCCTGAACCTCATCCAGAAAGAGATACGTTCTCCCAGTTGGAGCAAGCTTTTCTTTGACAGTTTTGAACACATCCTTCGCTGTCATATCCTCATAATCCATGGAATCGAAACGCATACTGACAATCCGCTCAGACGGAATGCCATGCTCCTGTTGCAGCTTCTCCATAATCATTTTAAGGACTGTGGATTTTCCGCAGCGGCGAACACCCGTCAACACTTTTACAAAAGGTGTGTCGGTGTAGGCCATAATCTTATCGACGTAGAGCGGTCTGTTTATCATAGGAACCACCTCCATGGTTCCATGATACCGCAAGCGCATAAAAAAATCAATAGGAGTTGCGATTACAAATCGCAACTCCTATTGATTCTCACTGACTTTTTCGGATTATGTCGAATTCTGTTTCCTTTCAGCATCCCCATACTGATTCACCTTCTGAACGACCCCCTCGCGTTCCGTTAGGGGACCTCTGCAATGGCGTTTCAACGCGGCGTAGGGATTCACATACCCCAACGCTTTCGCCACATCGCTTGCACAGAAGAAGGTCTTGCCTGCCTCCTGTAACAACCGGATTGAACCAAACTCCTGGTTCTCAAACACCTCCATCATCTGCCTCGACTGTCCGCCATGACTGCCCGCATCAGTGTCATGGGTCTTCTGATTGAAATCCGTCATACCTGTTACCTCCTGCTCAAATTTGTCTCGCCGGATTTCGGGCGAAAAAATAGAGCCTCGACCCATTCTCGTTTTCAAAGAATGAGCCAAGGCTCTATGTAAATCAGTCAAGTATGTGTTCGTCCGGCGATGGCAAAATTGGACTTCATTTGCTCCTATTGTCCACCAGTAATTTGACCACTATAAGCCCTTAAATTTCCGTTCAAATTCCATCAAAACCGGACAGCTCCGACAGATTTTCTGGCACTAAAAAACCCCGGAAAGCCTTGATTTTCCGGGGTTTTGTAAACCTTTTGATATAGTCTGAGCAGTCGATTATCTCTTGCTGAACTGCGGAGCGCGACGAGCTGCTTTGAGACCGTATTTCAATCGTCTGAGCGATGATTTTCCTTGATATTCCGGGCTTTTTTGAGCCTCGGCCCCTCGGTTGTCCTATTCCTTAACCAAAAAACAGGCCACTTTTACGAGGGGACAGCTTGATGAAATGCAGAATTTACTACATCGAATAGCTGTTCTGGTTTATTATACTTTACTCTTGCATAGATGTCCATAGTTGTCTTGCTGTTCTCATGTCCGGCAAGGTACTGGACCGTCTTGGGGTCAACACCTGCATACAGAAGATTGGTGATGTAGGTATGCCGCAGCAGGTGCGGTGTCACATCGAAGTCCAGGCTATACACAATGTTGGGATTGTTTTTCTGATGTCCTCCCAGACTCGGCTGAACAGTGTACTTGATGCTCTGTCCGTTCACATACTTATAATAGGTACGCTCCTTGGTAGACCGAACAACGATGTACTGCCAGACACGTTTGAACTGCGAATATGACAAGGGCTGTCCCTCACTATCGGCAATCACATATTCCGATTTGGAGGCAGCCTTGGCTTCCCGCAGACAATTCACAAGGCATTTGGGAATGGGAATATCCCTTCTTGCTGCTTTCGTCTTAAGCGTTGTAGAGATAACCGGTCTGTTATGCTCTGATCGCCATGCGCGCCGCACAGAGATATATGGAGTGGGTGCATCGAGGAACACACAATCCCATTGCAAGGCGAGAGCTTCTTCTCGGCGCAGACCGGCATATAAGCCGATCATGGTAAACAGATACGGCGGAAGTCCTTTGACGGTTTCCAGCAGCACTTCCACCTGCTGGTCTGTCAGCGAATCTTTCTTTTGGGTCGGTTTCCCTCCTTTTGCCGAAATCCCCTCACACGGATTGTATTCCAGCAACTGGCTCCGCTCTGCCGAGTAAAAAATGCACTTGAGGAGCATATTCACCGTATTGTGCAGGCTCTCGGACTTATTGGACAATGGGATCAGCGCCAGACGAATATCATCCGCTGTTACTTCCTCCATATACATATCTCCCAAAGGCTTGATAATGTAGTTCTTCATATTGGAGGCGTAGCCCTTCAGTGTAGCCGGCGACACTTTTGCGGATTGCATCAACAGCCACTTCTCACAATACTCGGCCACAGTAGGATGCTCCCGGTGGAAGATGATCTCCGCTACCTGGCGTCTCGCCTCCTGCTCTTTATCGTACAGTTCCTCGCAGGTAGTCCCATACAAGCTCACCTGCTTGCCGTCTGCGTCCAGAATCCGGGTTCTGTAATACAGGACACCCTTTCGTGTGACGGTTCCATATTGAGGTATGTTTTTTTTCTTCTTTGCCATAATTAATTTCCTTTCTCGCGTGGTGATGTATCTACACCTCCTTTTTATCAGAGATTTCAAATTGAATCAAAGATACGGCCAAGGAAAAACTAAGAGCGAGACATCCTTGTCTCGCTCTTACTTCATTTTCTGAATTGTTCGGAACTTACACAGCGTCCCATAAGTCAAAGGCACAGCCCATTGCTTTGACAAGATCATCCGGCCTGTTGTATTTGACCTTTGCGTAAATGTCCATCGTGATTTTGCTGCTTTCATGGCCCGCCAAATATTGTACCGTTTTGGGGTCCACCGAAGAATGAATCAGATTGGTGATGTAGGTGTGCCGCAGCTGATGCGGTGTCACTTCAAAATCCAGGCTATATACCACATGGCCGTTATTCCTGGCTTTTTCTCCAAGTTTCGGGTAAAGCATATATTTTACATACTTTCCGTCCACAAGTTTTCTGGCCATTCTCGGCTTTGCAGTCCGCGTCACAATATACTGCCACAGCCGCTTAAACTGTGTATAGGATAGCGGATCACCGTCCCGATTGGCAATCACATAATCCGAAGTGGATTTTTTCTTTGCATCTTTCAGACATTCAACCAGACAGACCGGGAGAGGAATGTTTCTTTGTGCCGCTTTGGTCTTTAGCTCGGTAAGAATGACCGGCCTGTTATGTTCTGTGTACCATGCCCGCCGTACCGTTAAGTACGGAGCCTCTGCATCCAGATACACAGAATCCCATTGCAGCGCCAGGATTTCTTCCCGGCGCAGACCGGCATATAAACCGATCATCACAAATACATAGGGCGGCAAATCCCGGATCGTGTCCAAAAGCCGCTCAACCTGTTCATCCGTCAATGCCTGTCTTTCTTCCTGGGGAACTCCTCCCTTTGCATCCAGGTATATGGTCGGGTCCTCGTCAATCACATGGCTCTCCTTGGCCGCCCGGAAAATGGACTTGCAGAGAATCACCACAGACTTATAAACCGAAGCCGACTTCTTGGAAACAGGTACGAGGGCAAGTTGGATGTCATCCAGGGATACATCAGCCATTCTCTTGTCTCCCAGCCCTCCAATAATGTGCCGCCGCACCTTAGAGGTATAATCTGTCAAGGTGGTGGCCCGAACATGGACGGACTGCATCAGCAGCCACTTCTCACAGTACTCAGCAACCGTAGGCGATCTTCGACGAAACGTAGTACTGTCAATCTGCTCTAACGCCTCCAGTTCCTTGTCATAAAGCTTTTCGGGCGTCTTTGCATAAAGCGCCACTCTGTTTCCATCCGAATCTTCGACTCTGGTTCTATAATATTCAATGCCGTTAAGCACGACCGTACCATATTGAGGAATTGCCCTTTTTCTTTTTGCCAATTCCGTCACCTCCTAAGAATAATGTCCAGCGCTGTACCTTTGTTTTATCAGACATATTAGGTTCCAGCAAGGATACGGAACAGCTCAAGCTCGGACACTTCGCAGCTTGCGGTATGTAGCGCTTTTTTCCACTGGCTTTGCACGATGGGTGCATTTTGCGATATACTCCTGAAGGCCAGCATCTGTAAAGTACACGCAACCATTTTGCACATACTGAACATAGGAAATTAGCCCACTGTTTCGAGCTGCATCCAAAGTGGCAATGCTAATCCCCAGTAATTTGGCAGCCTCTTTCCGCGAAATCAATTTTTCCATAGGTGGTCCCCCTTTCTGTCAAAGATGTGGTTGTTGCTTTCAAAATCACATGAATGCGCTGGCAACCGAAGCTGCCAGCGCATGGTATCTGACTTTGAAAAATTTACTCGCCACATTTGCCACGCACCCCTGGCGATGGGGACATTCCGGTCTCCGCTGGCGCGGCTGTCATAACTCCACAGCGTCGTTTTACTCGTGCGCCGCAGAGTTCCCCCCAAGTCTTTAGGAGGCCGTGAGGAAGTATCTTTAACCCCTATGCAGTCATCGCGCCCTGAAATGCCACTTTCGGGTATCAGGCTGACGTGGATCGCTCGGAACAGTCCTATTCATCACCTCCTGGGGCTGTCCATCTTCGCGGCGTGCCTGATTCGCTCGTACATAGGTTATGTACCGGAAATGCCGTCTATGAAATTGTCAAGCTCCACATTGGGAGAATGTTCTTCCCTCAATGGGTAGGCACTGATACGCTTCATTTGTTAAGTGTTATTCAAAAATTTTTTTATTTTTTTAAATCTTTGTGCAACAGCACTTCTGGAACAATGCCAAAGACGTGCTACATCAATTTGACGATAACCATCCACAAAAAGTAATGTCAATAGCTCCAAATCTTTCTTCGACAGCTTCTTCAATATCAACAGTAGTTGTTCGTTTTCCACCGAAGCCAACCATCCATATCGCGTTTGATCAATCTTATCAACATCCCATTGATAAGATAACGATGCAAACTTTCGGAACAGCTGTGATTGACCACATACTTCATCATATTGTTCACAAGGTATTGGTTGCGTATGGTTTTGAAAAACCCTTTGACTGCAAAACCATGCCCAGTCATATTCTTTCATGGCAGCAATCTGTTCTTCGCTCATCCCTGCATCACAATACTCAACTTCTAAACGCTTCTGCAGATTGCCATCCAAAACGGCCATCTGTGCCATGTTCGGCGGTCAGTGTGTGACATAATCGGCGGTCAGCCAAAGACAAATTAACCGGTCGTAAAACTACCAGATATAATTAACTTATCTCCCTCGAAGGAGAAATATTTTATCTGGAGGTCCGATTATGGATTACAAACGAGTGCTGAGACTTCACTTCGTGAATCACCTCAGCGGACGCGAGATCGCCGAAAGTTGTGGCGACTACAGCAAAACTACTGTTAATGAGTTCCTTAAGCGCTTCAGGGAATGCCCAGAACTCACGTATCCTCTTTCTGAGGATGTCACTAACGAGTATATTGCAGGCTTGCTGTACAAGAAGCCTGGCATAGCGGCCGATCAGCTACTTTATCGTGATTTTAATAAAGAAGCAGTCTACAAGGCGCTGGCACGTAAGGGCGAGACTCTGAAACATCTCTGGCAGAAATACAATGCCGTTGGCATTGTAGACGGGAAAAAGCCTATGAGCTACCGCCAGTATTGCAGGCGTTATAGCGAATGGGTAGATTCAAAACAGCTGACCTTTCATATCCAGCGTTACCCTGGTGTAAACCTTGAGCTGGACTATGCAGGGAAGCAGCTGTATCTGCATAACCGCCGAAATCCGGAAGAAACCACAAAAGTCACCATTTTTATTGCAGCTCTTACTTACAGCGATTACTTTTACGCGGAAGGGATGACCGAGTGTGACATCAGGAATTGGATACGGGTTAATAACAATGCTCTTGCCTATTTTGGTGGAATAACGCCAACCGTTACACCGGACAACTGCAAAGTAGCTGTTGCGAAAAACAAAGATTGGATCAATCCTATACTGAATAAAGATTTCCAGGCATGGGCAGAACATAATGATACGGTTCTGACGCCTGCAAAGGTCAAGGCACCCCGTTGGAAGCCGGTTGTAGAAGGCCACGTGAAGATCGTTACCATGCATATCCTTGTGGATATGGAAGATATGACCTTTTACTCACTGGACGACTTAAACCGTGTTCTGATGGAAAAGGTAAACGAGGAGAACCGCAAGCCCTTCGAAGGACTCACCTATTCCCGATATGATCTCTTTACAACAGAAGAGAAGGAGTCTCTTCTGCCCCTTCCATCCAATCGCTTCGAATACCTTGAACGGAAGATTGTTAAAGTAGCACAAGATTTCTCCTTCACCTTCGACAAAGTCCATTATAGCATGCCACGGAAATATCTGAGACAGGAACTTGAAATCCGGGCAGGCGAAAAGGAAATCTATGTTTACAACAAGCACGGTGATTACATCAGAACTCATAATCGAAGCTATACTCCAAAGGATTGGGTGATCATTCCAACCGATATGCCTGCAGAGTACAAAGACTACGGCTATTGGAATGTTCCTTATTTTCAGCAGAAAGCATCTGCTGTCGGTCCAAGCACACGTGCTTTAATCGATGCGGTGATCCGTAAATACGCTTATCCAGTGCAGTCATTCCGCAGTTGTTTTGGTATTCTGCGCTATGCTGAGAAGTACAGTCCAGAGACATTGGAAAGCTGCTGTAAAGATGCCGTTTTAGCAGGGAAATGTAACTATTCCTATATCTGTAATACCATCTCCACATACCACAAGGAGCTGCCGAAAGACATTCCCTCGAAAGATAAAAGTAAGGAGTCTTCTTCACCGAGTATATCCGGCACATACAAAGATGACGACAGCAAGTATTCCCTTAAGAACCTGTTGAAACGTCAGGAAACGGAGGCTGGCAATGAAGAATCCTAATGAAGATATTTACGAAATGCTGGACACCCTTTCCCTTCCGGTGGCAGCCCAGCGCTTTATGGAACTCTCTAAAAGCCCGGAACTCTGCAACTATACAGCTATGCAGTTCATTCGTGAGGTTCTGGAACCACAATACACAGAAACGCTCAACAATCGATTTGAAACAAATCTGAGGCTCAGCAGCCTGATCAATAAAGGGGCTCAGGTCAAGAACCTCAAGACCGGGAACGGACGAATCTATAATGATGCTACGGTACAACAGATCCTGCAATTCCACTTCGCTGAGAATCGACAAAATGTCGGAATCTATGGCATAACTGGTGCAGGCAAGTCCTATTTTCTTTCAGCATGCTGTGTGGAAGCTTGTCGCAGGAATTATCGCTGTAAGTTCGTGGATTACTGTGATTTGCTGGATGAACTGATCATTCTGAACCGCCAGGAAGATCTCAATAAGTATCGTAAACGGATCAAGTATTATGCCCGGATACAGTTGCTGTTTATCGATGACTTCTTGATCAGCAGATACACTGAGGAGGGAATCAAAATCCTGTACCACCTCCTGAAGCTTCGGGACGATCTTGGAACATCTACTCTTTTCAGTTGTCAGTACTCCCCGGATGAATGGGGTAATACACTGAGTTATGAACCGGAATGTTACGGTAAACTTGATGGCATTCGTCGCAGACTTACTACTGGATTTACTGTGTTTATTGAGAAGGCATAATCCTTCAGTCAACAATTAACAACACTGATTGGCAGGGCGGAGAAAACTTGGCTCTGCCAGTCTTAAGACTGGCCGCTTAATATGGCCCTGTCTGGCCGGAGAACGCGGCCCTGATGGCCGCGGAAAGTGGCAGTATGCATTCGATCGCATTGGTTGTATAAATGACCTTCCGGACAGTGGTTGAAAATTTAAAAATTGGAGAAACAGCATCCCAGTTGTCTTTCCAGCGTTTCATGGAATTCGGGTATTTCGGAGTCCATTTTTCAGTTACACGTTCCAAGGCAGCCAGAGCCTTCTGCTCATCAGCGGCCTGATAGATGGTTTTTAAATCTGCAGCAAAGGCTTTTCTGTCCTTGTCCGGAACGTATTTCAGGGTGTTTCTTACCTGATGGACAATACACCTCTGGTATTCTGTTTTGGGAAACGCAGCTGAAATCGCTTCTTTAATGCCTGTAAGGCCATCGGCACAGATGATCAGGATATCTTTTACTCCGCGATTTTTCAGTTCGTTCAGGACTGACAGCCAGTATTTCGCACTTTCATTGTCACCAATCGTAATCGTCAGGACTTCCTTTTTCCCCTCCGCATTAATGCCAAGAATAACATAGGCTGCAAGCTTACGAATGACTCCATTATCCCGCACAGAATAGTGGATCGCATCGATGTAAAGGATTGGATATACCTCATCCAATGGGCGGTTCTGCCAATCTTCAATCTGAGGAAGTATCTTATCCGTCACATCGGATATGAAACTTTCTGATGTTTCAAAACCATAGATATCTTCAATCGTTTCCGAGATCTGGCGAGTGGTCATTCCTTTGGCATACATAGAGATGATCTTCTGATCAATATCAGAAATATCTTTCTGACGCTTTTTCACCACCTGTGGTTCAAAGGTCGATTTCCGATCCTGTGGGACCTCGATTTCCATAGAGCCATATCGGCTGTTTACCTGCTTGTGTTTATAACCGTTACGATAATCGTCATTGTCAGAACGCTGGGATTTCTCATATCCAAGATGGTCATCCATTTCAGCCTCCATCATTTCTTTAATGGTGCCGCCCAGAAGATCTTTGAGTGCATCCTGGATATCTTCTGCGGTCTCGATATCGTATTCCTCGAGAAGCTGGCGGATGATGTTCCTTTTTCCTTCAGTCATTTCAACTCTGTGAACTGGTTTCTTTTGTTTTGCCATAGTAAAAGGCCCTCCTAATGATATTTATTGTATCATAGAAGGACCTTACTTAGGTTATTTTACAGAAAAAGTTTCATAGGCTCGAACGCAGAAGTGGCAGGCAGATGCCTCCAATCACACAAGACAGTTAGAAGCTTCAGCTTTACAGTACAGAACAAGTTGAAGCTTTTATAAAAGGTTACAAATAATTGTTACCGCATCCTGCGGTTCCCCGGTATTCGGGATATTGTACTTTGCATATTTCTTATATAATCCGCGTCGCGTGAGATAGGTATTCTCGATCTCCTCTTTTGTGTGGTTCTTAAATAACGGCCGTTCCGGATGCAACGCAAGATTCCGGTAGCAGTCCTCGAACGGGCGGTCGATATAGAAGATCGTGCCGCTCTTCGCGAGGATCTTTCCGTTCCGGTCAAAGGTCAGCATTCCACCTCCGGTGGAGACCACGGACGGGCCGAGGCCGCATACCTGACGGGCGATCTCATGTTCATAGTCCCGGAACAAAGACTCCCCGCCTTTTGCGAAGATCTCCGGGATCGTCATTTTGTAATGTTCGATCAGCATCTGATCCGTATCGTAAAACGGGAGACCGAGCTGTTCGGAGAGAAGTTTCCCGATAGTGGTCTTTCCGCTGCTTGTGAAGCCGCATAAAATAATTGGATGTTCTGGTGTCATGTCTGGTTCCTCTCAAAAGGCCTGCGTATTCAGGCGAAAATATTCTGCGCTTTTTATCTTGCTTCGTTTGATAGAAAATGAGCTGGCTGTACCGGTTCGTAAATAAAAACATATTTAAAATATCATAAATATAGTAGAAACGCAATATTACTCCGACTTCAACAATGGGTAATGCCCCAAAAACTGCTGCAGCGCCAGATTCCCGGAGGATCTTTTCCACGCCGCAATGATCTCAACGACCTCCTCTTCGCCGATCAGCGGAATAAACACAAGGTTTTCCGCATTTGTCAGCTTATGCGTCACATAGGAGGGAATAATGGAGATCCCTTCCTCGATGGATACCATCATGAGAATGCTTTCCACATCATTGGAACGGAAAAAGATGTCCGGATGATATCCGGCCTGTTCATACATCTCGTAGAAGCGGAGGTCACTGACGGAATCCCCGGTGCTGGACGGGGTCATGAACAGCAGGCGTTCGCCGTGGAGCTCTGACCGCCGAAGGGATTCCCGCCTGGAAAGCGGATGATTGCTGTAAACAGCTACCATCAGAGGACTGCGTTCAATGAGCCGGTATTCAATGGACTCGTTTTTCACAAGCTCCGTGCTGTCCCAGGTGAAAATAATATCATACTCGTCTTTCAATAGCCCCGCGGCGAGAAGATCGGTGTTCCGGCGGTAACAGGAGACAAGAATATTTGGATATTTATTATGGAAGAAACGCAGGGAGTTGGAAAAATTGCTTCGCTCAAAGCCTTTTGTGTATCCGATCCGCAGGGTTCCTACCATACCGGTTGAAACCTCCTGAATCCGGTTTACCGCCTGATCAATGCGGCCGAGGATCGACCTTGCATCACTTAAAAATGCGCTTCCGGCCGGAGTCAGGGAGATCGGGCGGCTCGACCGGTCAAAGAGCGGGACGCCGAGGCTGTCTTCTAACGCGCGGATCTGCTGGGTGATGGCAGTCTGGGTAATGTAAAACTGATCTGCGGCTTTCGTGAAGCTGCGGCATTCAGCGGCGGTCACAAAGTAGCGCAGCTGGTTTGTGTTCATAAGCACCTCCTGAAAAATAGGAATAAATCGCCCCACTCTGTGGGAAGGATCGTTACTCTTCGTAAAACATAAGTTTTTCTTATGATATCATACAAAATGCGCGGTTGCAAATCCTTTTACCGGGCGGTATCATAAGACTACTGATGCTGGATGGCGGTACAAGGGCAGATATGTTCCAAACGGAACATGCTGTACCATACCGAATACAGTGAAGGCAGCAGGATAAGAGCTGCGGATAAGACAGGCGCGGACCGCAGCCGTAAGAGGGGAGTTATGCTTATGAAACGAGAAAATTTTGGCTCACGTTTAGGTTTTTTACTGGTAAGCGCGGGCTGTGCGATCGGAATTGGAAATGTGTGGCGGTTCCCGTATGTAGCGGGGCAGAACGGCGGCGGCGTGTTCGTTCTGTTCTATCTGCTGTTCCTGTTGTGTATGGGCGTTCCGGTCCTCACGATGGAGCTTGCGGTGGGACGTGCGGGACGAAAGAGCGCAGTCGGCGCATATCGGGCACTGGAAAAGCCGGGCAGTAAATGGCATGTACACGGCTGGTTCTGTATCCTCGGCTGTTACCTGTTAATGATGTATTACACGACTGTATCCGGCTGGATGCTCAGCTATTTCGTGAAGTTCGCGACGGGAACATTCACCGGGATGAATGCGGATCAGGTCGCGGGAGTATTTGGGGATATGCTCGGCAATCCCGGTGAGATGGGATTCTGGATGGCGGTGACCGTTATCGTCGGATTCTTTATCTGCAGCAGAGGTCTTCAGAATGGCCTTGAGAAGATCACAAAATGGATGATGGCGGCGCTGTTATTGCTGATCCTGGTGCTTGCGGGACACAGCCTGATCCTTCCGGGCGCGAAAGAGGGACTGAGCTTTTACCTTCTCCCGGATTTCAAACGCGCGTCGGAGGTCGGGCTCGGATCGGTGATCATGGCGGCCATGAACCAGTCCTTCTTTACATTAAGCCTTGGCATTGCGGCAATGGAGATCTTCGGGAGCTACATGTCTGAGGAACATACGCTTGCAGGTGAGGCGGTACGTATCTGCGGCCTTGATACGCTGGTAGCCCTTTCCGCCGGACTGATTATTTTCCCGGCATGCTTTTCCTTCGGTGTACAGCCGGATGCCGGCCCGCAGCTGATCTTTATCACACTTCCGAATGTATTTGCAAACATGGCAGGCGGACGGATCTGGGGCATGCTGTTCTTCTTATTTATGTCGGCGGCAAGCTTCTCAACTGTTATCGCCGTGTTTGAAAATCTGCTTTCCAGCTGCATGGATAACTTTGGATGGAGCAGAAGAAAGGCTTCCGTGATCAACTGCATTTTCGTCCTGATCGCCAGCCTGCCCTGTGTTCTGGGCTACAATGTATGGAGTAACCTCCACATCATCGGCGCGAGAGATGTTCTGGATTCTGAGGACTTCTTAGTCAGCAACCTGCTTTTACCGCTTGGATCCCTTGTTTATCTCTTATTCTGCGTGAGCAAGTGGGGATGGGGATATGATAAGTATCTCGCGGAGGCAAACAATGGAGCGGGACTTAAGATGCCGGGGGCGAACTGGGCGAAGATCTATTTCTGGTATGTTCTTCCGGTGCTGATTTTGGTGATCCTGATCCAGGGGCTGATCGGATAACAGACTGACCGGCATGCACGAAATTCATAAAAAGACAGGAATTCATGAAAAACTTACCGGTTTAATGCGATATACACATAAAAACTTTAAAGCGTAAAAGCTTTTGCATTGAATATCGAAATAACCTGTGTTATAATAATCATCGCAAATACAAAAAAGAGGAGAGTACCACAATGAAAAAGATGATTGCACTGGGCATGGCCGCTATGATGTGCCTGTCCATGACTGCATGCAGTGTCTCCACATCTTCCAAGACCGAGACGACCGCAGCAGCAACAGAAGCAGCTGAGACAACTGCAGAAGCAGCAAAAGACAGCGAGACAACCGCAGAGGCTGCCGGCGATCTTGTTGCGACCGCAGATTATCCGACAAAACCGATCACAATGATCATTCCTTACGGTGCAGGCGGAACAACCGATACCTGGGGCAGAAAGCTTGCAGTTCTGCTTGAAAAATATTTAGGACAGCCGATCACCGTTACAAACCAGGGCGGCGCGTCCGGATCCATCGGAAGCCAGTTCGTAAAAGAGCAGCCGTCTGATGGCTACACACTTCTTGTCTGCGCGGAGACAATGGGAACCTACAGAACCATGAATATCTGCGACCTCGGATATGATGATTTCACCGTTATCTCTCCGTTAGTTGGTGATCCGAAGGTTCTTGTAGTCGGAAAAGACTCCAAGTACAACACACTTCAGGAGCTTCTTGATGCGATCAAGGAAAATCCGGGAAAGATCACAATGTCCCACTCCGGCCCTGGAGGAAGCGGACACAATCAGGGACTTGTATTAAAAGAGCTCGGCTATGAAGTTGCTATGACAAGCTTTGACTCCGGTAACGACGCGCTTCTCGGTGTTATCGGCGGACAGGTTGACTTCACAAACCCGAATATCTCCACACTCGGCGGCTATATCGAGAGCGGCGATGTGAAACCGTTAGCAGTATTCTCCGATAAGAGAATGGACGCTTACCCGGATATCCCGGCGTTTACAGAGACAGTTCCGGAAGCTGAAAAGTACTTAAATATCCCGTACACACTCCTTTCCTTCGTTGTAAATAACGATACACCGCAGGAGGTCGTTGATGTATTAAAGGCAGCATCTGAGAAGGTATTCGCAGATCCGGAGTGGACCGACTTCGTAAAACAGAACGCAGCGGATCCGGTATATGACGAGTACAAAGATGACGCATCGATCCAGGCATTCTATGACAACTGGAAATCCGTAATCTGCTGGTTACAGTATGACAACGGTGTTGCCGAGAAGAGTCCGGAAGAGTTCGGCATCAAGAGAATTGGAGAATAATCAATGAAGAATAAGATTCATTCGCTGATCGTCGAAGGAATTGTATTTTGCGGGAGCGGCCTTGTGCTGCTCTCGTATTCTCTTTCATCCTACGCGAAAGGGTTTAACAAAAGCTGGGCACAGTCCCCGTACCTGTTTCCGCTGATCGTGGCGATCGCCATGATCGGTCTGTCCTTATGGATCGTCGGAGAGGGAGTTACGGCGATGAAAAAGGCTGCCGCAAATCCAGATGACAAGAAGCCGGAAAAAGCAGGAAAAACAGAAAAGCGGCGCTGGGTCGTGATCGCCCTGATCCTCTGCGCGATCTACTATGCGGCACTCGCCTTCATTAAAATTCCGTATATCACCATCGGAATTTTATCTTTTGCGTATACATTTTCGACATTTGAGGTTGTGACGGTGGTATTCCTGATTGCCATGATGGTTTTCATGGGTGTCAGAAAAATTCCGGTCCTTGTCTTCGTGCCGATCGGAACCACCTTGTTCTTAAGCCTCGCATTCCGCACATTCTTACATGTGCTTCTGCCATAGAAAGGAGAAAGGAAAATGATGCAGATGTTATCCGTGGTCGATCCGCGGTTTATCCTTATGGTTCTCCTTGGTTCTGTGGCTGGTCTGTTCGTAGGAGCGATTCCGGGACTTTCCGTGTCCATGGCGACTGCGCTTCTCGTATCCATTACTTATACCTGGGAACATTCAGACGCCCTGGCGATGATCATGGGTGTCTATGTAGTCGGAGTCTTCTCCGGCGCGGTATCGGCGATCCTGATCAATATCCCCGGCGCGCCTTCATCGGTCGTAACGACACTGGACGGCTACCCGATGTCGAAAAAGGGTCAGTCCTACAAGGCGCTCTTTACCGCAACGATCTACTCGTTTATCGGAAGCTTATTTGGTCTTCTGGCTCTGGGACTCTTAGCGGAGCCGGTATCCAGAGTTGCGATCAAATTTACAAAGATGGACTATTTCCTTCTGGCTCTCTTCGGACTTGCGACGGTCGGCTCCGTCAGCACGAAGAACTACGCGAAGGGTCTTATCAGCGTTATGATCGGTCTTGTGATCAGCATGATCGGACTGGATCCGCTGATGGGAACAAAGCGCCTGACCTTCGGGATCCAGAACCTCGCGGGCGGTGTCAGCACAGTCCCGGCGCTTGTCGGCTTCTTCGGCTTTGCAGAAGTGCTCTCTGTTGTATACAACATGAAGCAGGAGCAGAATGTCCTTGCGATGGAAAAGACGAAGGTCAGCTTGAAAGAGATCTTAAAAAGCTGGAAGCTTTCCTTATATACATCTACGAT
>ENA-OPVY01000688-OPVY01000688.1-human-gut-metagenome-genome-assembly--contig:-NODE-688-length-24328-cov-4.596342_pt1 | contig 24328 bp, 16 predicted proteins | sample MGYA00241503_ERZ501998 | MGnify/ENA primary metagenome ERZ501998 (study PRJEB25962, sample SAMEA2042107) | human gut metagenome | biome: human gut; feature: human-associated habitat; material: faeces... | reverse complement strand
CAAGCTACGCCAATCGCATTCTCTTTTTGAGGGATGGCGCGATCTTCACGGAAATCCGTAAGGGTGGTGATTCCCGCAGGACTTTCTTTGAAAAAATCCTGGATGTCCTCACCATGATGGGAGGGGGCATGAATGATGTACGCTAAACTGGCACTTCGCAATGTCCGCCGAACAGCCAGAGATTACTTGATTTATGTGGTTACACTGGTTTTGTCGGTTGGAATGTTTTATGGATTCTTTTCTCTGGTAAGTCCCTATTACAATGCGACACTTCCCGTACCCATCCATTTAGATGTACTGAAGAAAATGATGCGGATCGCGGTACCATTGGTGGGACTTTTTGTAGTATTTTTGATGTCCTATGTTAATTCCTATATGCTTCGGCGTAAACAGAAGGAATTTGCGATTGAAACGATTATTGGGATGGAACAGAAAACAGTTGCCTTCTTATTCTTTTTGGAAACTTCTGTTATGGGAGCTGCTGCGATTTTATTAGGTGTACTGTTGGGAATGCTGCTTTCTCAGATTATCAGTGTGATTGTTGTTCAATCTTTCGGTGAGAATTACCATTTGCATTTGTCTCTGTTTCCGGACACTTTTCTTGGAACTGTTATCTTTTTTGGTGCGATTGTACTTTTGCTGGGAATTAAGAACCTGTTTGCTGTACGAAAACTGAAAATCATTCAGATGTTGCAAAATAGCCAGAAAGGTGTAGAAAATATTCCTTTAACGAGGCAGGTTGGGAAGTGGGTGGTGGTCTGTACCGCAGTTTCAACTGTGATCCTTGGGATGATGGCTGCTCTAAGCTGTTTGGTTTTACATTATCCGGCAGCTCTTTTCAGGGTATTGTTTCTGACTTTCCTGGCTGCTGGCTTTTTGGTATCAGCTGTGTTTTTCTTTCTTGCCGGCAGAAAGAAAAGAGATGGAAGTGGTTCGCTAATGGCACTCACAATTTTTGGAGCTGCTGAAGGGATTGCTCTTTTGGTTCTTTCCCCGCTTTTTGATTCGTTGGTACGCCAAAGAATAGCGATACAGGCGTATTTGACGATGCCACCAGTCTTTGCACTATTGCTTCTTGTATTTTCCTTGATTGCTTTTTTTAGCAATCTTACTTGGTGGCTATCAAAAATGATTCGTAAGCCTTCTGCCAGATACTATCGGAATCTGTTCTGGCTTGGGCAAATCAAGAGTAGAATGGGAACCAGTTCCAAGACGATGGGGGTCATCTCCTGCGTCCTGACAGCAGCTCTGGTCCTCTTTTCCTATCTTCCCGTTCTGGCGCTTCGGATTCAATCGTACCAGCTCGCTCTTTCTGTATACGATGTGCAGGTAGGGACGATGTACCGGGCAGAAGAATCTTTGTTACCAACAGGGACTCTGGACTATGATGCGATTACCGACTATCTGGAACAAGGGGGATACTCTGTAACTGGAAAGGCGCAGGGAGAGCTTTACTTCCTTGCGAATGAGGATATTGGTAACGGGCAAAAGAAAATTCCGTTTCTTGCGGTTTCGTTATCTGACTATAATGAATTGAGGGCGTTGTCTGGTCTGGAACCGGCTGTGTTGCCCAATGATACATTTGGGGTTTCTTGGAACCGGGAAGCAGTAGAAACGGAGATGCAGGAAATTGACCGAAATATCCGTCAGATCCAAGTGAATGGCATTGTTCTTAATAAGGCCCAGGACGCCGACTTTCAGGATTCGATAGGAATTAACCTGTTTACCAGCAGGACAAAAGCGGTTTATGTTTTGCCGGACGTAGCTATCTCAGACCTTCGGATTGCGACCACATTTTATTCTGCAAATACCGATAAGCCTTTAACTTATGAATTTGCAAAACAATTTGAAGAAAATATGGGCACATATCAGAGAGAACTTGGGAATTTCCCGCCGGAGTCTGCATTTATTCGTTTGAATACCTTACAGTCCAATGAGGGTATTTCAAATATGCTGTTATTGTCACTGATTGGCACTTATGCGGCGCTTGTGTTGTTAGTAAGCAGTTTTACTATGTTATCGGTGCAACAGCTTACAGATGCTATTGAACAAAAACATCGTTTTGACATCATTCGTAAATTAGGAGTGGAGCGTAAAGAATGCCAGAAAACTGCTCGTCGGCAAATGTATTTCTGGTTTGGACTTCCGGTTCTGATGGCGATAGTTGGAAGTATTGGAGTTTTTTCCTATTTGCTTTGGAGCAACTACAATGAGATTATCGCCTATGTTTTGCCTTCGCAAATTGGAATAATCCTGACCCTATCCTATATCTCTTTTATAATCGTCTTTGGATGTTATTTTGTGTCAACCTATTACCTGTTTCAAAGGAACATAGAAAAACATTAAAGGAAGGGAGGTCGTAATGATGTACTGGAAGTTAGCAATTCAAAATATCCGCAGAAGCCTGCGGGATTATATCATTTACTTTGTGACGCTTACCTTGACTGCGGCATTGATGTACTCATTTTTGGCATTGGGCTTTTCATCAGATGTTCTTGCTATGGCAGAAAATATGTCGATGCTGACGACTGGAATTTTGCTTATGTCAGCTCTGGTTGCTTTTATGTCCTCGTTTGTGATCGGTTATGCGATCCGCTTTATGCTAGGACGACGGAAAAAGGAGTTTGCAACCTACGAATTGATTGGCATGGAAGCAAAGACAGTACGGAATTTGTTCCTTGCTGAAAACAGTATCATCGGCACTGGGGCCTTTCTGCTTGGTTCTTTGGTTGGCACAGGGCTTTCCGGATTGCTGAATCAGGTGGTAAAAAATATCTTTGAGGTGCCGCATACCTATCAGGTTTCCTTTTCTCTCCAGGCATGGGCAGTAACATTTTTGTTTTTTGCCTTGATGTATGGTTTTGGGATGTTTCGGGCGGCAAAGATTATCCGGCATCAGAAAGTAATCGATCTGCTGTATGATAACCGCAAGAATGAAGAATACCGTTTCAAATCATTCTGCCATAGTCTTTTGGTAGTATTGCTTTCAATAGCCGCAATGGTTGCAGGCGTGATTTTGCTTGGGCGGATGCTTCAGACACAAACCAATGAAGCATTTTTGTACCTTGGCGGAGCCTGCTTGCTCATTCTGGTGGGTGTTTACGAGCTGCATCGCCAGATACCTCTTTTGCTGCACCGATTTGCAAAACAAAATTTGCGCCATAAGTACAAAGAAGAAAATCTGTTCTTCCTGGGGCAGATTGGGCGGCGCATCCATTCTGCTGGCCGGACAATGGCTGTGGTGGCGATTCTTTTAACCATATCCCTGGCAACCATGTTTGTGGGGCTTACAATGGGAGCAGGCTACAAAGCCAACATGAAAGCCTACTATCCCTATGATGCAGGCGTGGCGATTGATGCACCTTTGGAGAAATCCAGCATGGATTCCATCGTTTCCTTTACAGAGGAGCATTGTGGAGTCGAGGATTCTGTGAGCTATTATCTGTATGCGGTTCCTGAAAAACCAATCGAAGCCTTGTCCTTGTCCGACTATAACCACCTGCGTGAGATTTTGGGACTTTCTCCTGTTTCCATGAGCGACAACGAGTTTTTGGTTCATTGTGATACATGGAACTATATGGACGGAATCCGGCAGGGCTTGAAGCAGCAGCCGGAGATCACATTAAATGGTCGAACCTTGACTATTGCAGAGACACCGATTCTGACGGAGCCGATGGAGCAGTATCAAATGGCCGGAACGAAGGGATATGTACTTGTTCTGCCGGATGAAGCAGCTTCACAATTCGTCGGAGAAAAAATCCGTCTGGCGATGAAACTGGAAGATGGCGGATACCCGGAATTGAAAAGCGACTTGAAGCAATTCCTGAACAGTGGGAAATGGCAGCCGGAATTGCAGTCCGGTCAACAGCTCCCGGAAAAAGTAACGATGGGTGTTACAGTAAAGGCGTGGGGCGTTGCCAATTCGCTGACTGGATTTACAGCCATTTCGTTCTGCGGATTGTATTTAAGCATTATTTTTATCATTCTATCCTGCTCGGTTCTTGCATTTGAGCAGCTTTCTGCCATAGACAAAAACCAGAAGAATTATGCAGTCATTGACCGTTTGGGTGTACCGTGCCACAGGCAGGCTTCCCTGATCCGCAGGGAACTGTCCACAGTCTTTTTGATCCCACTGCTATTCCCTCTTTTGCTGACGGTTTTACTGATTACAGGGGCACAGTTCTTTTTCGGAGAGGCAATCTTGCAGCAGGGACTTGTACCTCTTTATGGTCTGGTGACGATCCTGCTATTCTGTGCAATCTACCTGACCTATTTTGGTGCAACAATGTTCTTATTCAAACGGGTTATTCTTCGGCCGGAAATGAGATGAAAATTGAATTGCTACAAAAATGAAGCAATTCCGCCTGTTTTCTTGCCGAAAAAGAAAGCGGTTAGGAGATTTCTGCAACATTTGGCCTTTATCATAGAGTAATAAATTAGAAATGCTGATACCTTACACTATGCAAAGGAGTGGATTACTATGGCAAACAAAGAAAAGCGCTTTGAAACAATCTATACACAGGGAACTTCCTTGAGTATTGTTGTAGACACCGAAACAGGTGTAAACTACCTTGTCCATGATACGGGGATTACCCCTTTGCTGGATAAAAACGGAACAGTCGTTATTACTGAAATAAACAAGTAAACTTTATATTGGCTGCAGGGTATCAGCATTCTAATTATGAATAAGGGAGGGACATATGGGAAAAATCTTTGTATTGTCGGTAACAGACCATGAAGAATATATACTTAACAGAATTATGGAGATTATTGCAGCCGAGCCAGGATTTGACCATATTGTGTCATTCCACCCTTGTAATACTCTTGTTTTTCCGGGATTGGAGCTTCGCCTGAAGGAGAGAACGGTACACCGAAACGGCGAGTTAATTTCTATGACCCATCGGGAATTTGCGACATTGGTATACTTGGCTAACCACCCGTCCTGGGTATTTTCTGCCGGGCAGATTTATGAAGAAGTGTGGGGTGAGGATGGTGAAAACTGCGGAACAGCCGTTGCCAGCGTCATTGGTCAGATCCGCAGAAAACTGACACCGGATATGCCGAAAGCGGGTTATATCCGTACTGTTTTGGGGAGCGGATACAAATTTGAAGTTCCGCAGGGTATAGCAGAATAGAGGGCTTTTTTAATTCAACTGCACCATACCCATGTAACTACAAAAAGATTTTATACATAGTCAGCACCGCCGCAATCGTATCGTTTGCGGCGGCGTTTTGTTGTACAACATAACATTGAAACTATTGTATGTATTCGCATTTTTGCCCTTGTGCTGAAAAGTAGGCTATCCTATAATTAAAAAGAAAAATATCTGATTAGGACATTTCTGCAACATTTAATGTTTAGAATATCAGTATGATTGGAAAATTGGGAAAAGGAAGTGAGGGTCTTGAAGAAGATTTTAATTGTAGAGGACGATCAGCTTTTGAATCGGACCTTGGCATATAATCTGACCTCTGATGGATATGAGGTCATTTCTGTTTTTAATTTTGACAGCGCGGTAAGAAAGCTACGGGAAAATGAATTTGATGTGGCACTGTTGGATATTAACCTCCCCGATGGCAGCGGACTGGATCTGTGTGAAGAAATCCGGAATCGCGGTCGGCATACCTATATCATCTTTATCACAGCCAATGATAAGGAGAGCGATATGCTCAAGGGATATGAAGTCGGCGGTGCGGATTATGTGACCAAACCATTTTCTGTGACGGTGCTTTGCAAAAAAGTAGCGGCGGTTTTTGCAAATCTGGAACTGCGGACACCCCGGCATGATCTGTTTGATGATGGCTTTCTGAAAATCGACTTTTCCGAACAAAGTGCGTCCCTTGCCGGAGAATCCCTGGACTTTACACCGAAGGAATACCGCACCCTGTTCCTGTTCGTAAAGAATCCCCGGATTATTCTGACCAAGCGGCAGATTTTAGAGAAGCTGTGGGACATTGATGGGGACTTTGTGGATGAGCATACGCTGACGACGATCATCAGCCGTATCCGCAAAAAAATCGAAACAGACGAGAGGAAATATATTAAGACAGCTTATGGAATGGGCTATCAGTGGATCGGCGGTGAGCCTCGATGAAGCTGCAAAATTTATCTGTCAGGGCATTTTTGAGAAAAATTGTGGCGGGGACTCTGCTCACTGCCGCTTTGCTGCTGTTGATTTTTTTCCTGTTGACGAAAGATGTGCGTGTTGTCATCTGCGGCATTATTTTGACAGCTGCATTTTACATTTGGGGCATGGTTTTTCTGCACTATTTTCAAAAGAAACTTTCTCTGTTCACCGATGGTTTGTGCCAGACATTGGATCACATGATGGACAGTACAGACCGGCCCCAGGTAGACTATGAAGCGGAAACACTGCTGTCTCGGATCAGCCATCGTCTGGAACGGCTCTATAATGTGATGCAGAAAACCAGACATACGGCAGAGGGAGAAAAGGAAGAACTGCAATCCCTGGTATCGGATATTTCCCACCAGACCAAAACCCCCATCGCAAATTTGAAGCTAATCAACGATACGATGCTGACAAGGCCATTGACAGAAGAAAAGCGCAAGGAGTTTTTGCAGGCCACAGGCACACAGCTGGATAAACTGGATTTTCTCATTCAGGGAATGGTGAAAACTTCCCGTCTGGAAACGGGGGTCATTACGCTGGAGAAACAAGATGCTGTGATCGGGGATACGCTGGTGAGCGCCATCAATGGTGTTTTGGCTCCGATGGAACAAAAAGAGATCAGCCTGTCGGTGGACTGCCCATCTGATCTGACAATATCCCATGACAGCCGCTGGACTTCCGAAGCATTGTTTAACATTCTGGATAATGCGGTAAAGTACACCTCTGCCGGTGGCAGCATCCAGGTAAGGGTACGGGATTGGGAAATGTATTTGAGGATAGATGTGACGGATACAGGCAGAGGCATCCCGGAACATTCTCAGGGCACGATCTTCAAACGCTTCTATCGGGATGAAGCGGTGCATGATATAGATGGGGTCGGAATCGGCTTATACCTTGCCCGTGAGATCATTACCATGCAGGGCGGCTATATTACCGTTGAGTCTAAAGTTGGGGAAGGATCAACTTTTTCCGTGTTCCTGCCCATAAAATAATTCTGAGGCAGTCTGTTTTGGCAGGCTGCCTTTTTTGAAAAATTTTTAGAGGACAATGGATTTTAGGACAATTCTGCAACATTTGGGATTTATGCTGACAGCAACATTATGAAATTGGAGGTGGCCTTATGGAAATCACAAAGACATTACTCATCAATGCAGCTTGCTTGCTGATCCCGCCGGTCGTTGTTGTTCTGCTGCTCCGGCACTTCTTTCCAAGAAAAATCAGATGGTCGGCTGGTGTGGTGGCTCTGGTAGATCTGGTGATCTTCTGGACAGATATTTCTTATTATGAGAGCGTTTGGCTGACGCTGTTTTTTGTTGTAATTCAGTTAGCAATGGTTTTGCTTATATCTATCCGGCTTTATAAAAAAGACACACGAAAATGAATTGTCCTAAAATTGAAGCAATTCACCCTTAAACTGTTGAGCCTTTGGGATATTTCTGCAACATTTGGGGGTTAGGATGACAGCGAAAGGAGTGAATGGCTATGACATTACCATTTGAAAATGACACCAATAGTTTTATTAAAAAATTAGCGTCCGCTCAATTAAAAAAAGAGCGTTTGAAGAAGATTTTTACGATTGTTGCAATTTCATTAGCAACATTTTTGATGGCATCTGTATTGCTTCTGGTTTCTGGAATTATTACAGTGAACCAAAATGGAGGTAATAACATTACGGGTTCCTATCATGCTCTTATTTCCAGCATAGAAAAAGAACAATATCAAAAATTGTCTGATGATGTGCGAGTGGATTTATGCGGATTCACAGCTTCTATTGGTAGTGTTAAATCTGGAAAAGATCGTCTTAATATTTCGTATTCCAACAATGATGCACTTACATTAAATGGGCTATCTGTTTCCGAGGGGAAAATGCCAGAGAAAGATAATGAAATACTGATTGAACAAGAATACTTAATTCGGCAGAAGATAAATGCAAAAATTGGAGATACCATTTTATTGCCAGACCCAAACAACGGCGAGGAAAAATCCTTTATTATAACAGGATACTTGAAAACAGGGGCTAAAGGCACTGACCGCTCATTATATGCAGCTATGGTTTCTGAAGAATATTTCTTAAAAATGGATGGATGGAATAACTTTTCACCGGCAGTAATGCTTCGCGTAAATTTAGATGCAAAGACGAACTCTGAGGATGTAAAAAATTTCATATCAGAGATAGCGGCTGATGCAGGTTGTAAAGCGACTCCTTCTTATAATGAAGCGTATTTGAATCTTAGCCAGCCTTCGGTATTGATGGTTATGGCGGCCGTTGCTGGGCTGGTTGTTATCGTAATCGCTGGTATTTTGGTAATATACAATATTTTCTATATTTCCATTATCAATTCAATTAAAGAATATGGACAGCTTCGCACAATAGGGATGACAGCAAAACAGATTCAAAGACTTGTTCTTAGAGAGGGAACTTTGCTGATGTTACCTGCAATTCCTGTTGGACTAATTGCGGGAATTGTAGTGGCTTATATTTTAATTCCGCATGGATTTGAATTATGGAATGTGCTATGGATATGCCCGATTGTTGTTGCGTTAACCTATGCCACTGTGCGCCTATCCATCAAAAAACCTGCTAAAATTGCCGCGACCGTTTCACCCATAGAGGCTTCCCGCTATGAACAAAATAATCAACCCAAATGTAAACATAGGCAGCACAAACTAACGCCGGGGTCTTTGGCAGTAAATCAAGCTCTGCGTTATAAGAAAAAGAATATACTGACAGTCGCCGCTCTTGTCTTGACTGGCGTTTTACTGTTAGGTTTATCTTCTGTCCTTTCTTCTATAAATGCAAAAGATATGTCTTTATCTGGGTTTGCAAGAGGACAGTTCATTTTAAGGATCTCAAATCAGGAGCTAATGGAAAATCCTTTGGAGATTTTACAAAAATCAAGTCCTTTTACGGAGGAAGTGGAAAAAGAACTCTCACAATTATCAGGTGTGCAAAGGATTATGAACGATCAGCATCTACCAGTTTCCTATGATTTGCAAGCAATAGAATCAGATGCTGAAATTGTAGGATTTGAGAAAGCAGATATGACTTTGCTGCAAAGCTGTATCTTAAATGGAGAAATATCAGATTATGAGCAAATGGCAACTGAAAATCAGATGGTTATTGGCCGGCCAAATGACTTTGAGAAATATTTTGGTATTCGTCCAGAAGTCGGCTCGTCGGTGCCCCTAAAGATTTTTGATGGTGAGAATACGAAGAATCTGGAATTTGAGATTGCGGCAGTTCTTGACGAAAGTAAGATTGGAAATAATGGCGATAAAATAGATATGTTGTTATTACCGGTTGATTCAATGCAAAAAATTGCACACAGCAACTTAACATATCAGTATGTAATTTGCGTAGAGGATTCTCTTGAACAGCAAGCAGAAAATGAAATAGACCAAATCGTATCAGATAATCCACGACTGAGTATTGATTCTCTTTCTGCTGCGATTGCCCAAAATGAAAACTTCTTGCAGGGAACACAGTTAGCCCTTGCAATAGCCATTGTTTTAATTGGTTGTTTTTCTGTGATGAATTTGCTAAATACAATTTTGACGGGAATTATTGTAAGGCGTAAGGAGTTTTCTCTCATGCGTTCAGTGGGAATGTCTCAAAAACAATTATCCGTGATGGTTCATAAAGAGGGATTGATTGTAGTTGGTATTGGACTTATATTATCTGTGATAATTGGTGGAGGAATTGGATATGTTCTTTGCTCATTTTTGAAAAACAACCTAATGAACTATTTGAATTATCAATTTCCATTGGGTATTACAATCTTGTATTGTGTGATTGTTATTTTATGTAGTGTGCTGATTACAACAGGAGCCTTAAAGCAGCAAAACAAGTTATCAATGATGGAAGCACTTCGGTAATCAATGAATTGTCCTAAAATTGAAGCAATTCACCATGGATTTTTATAGCGTTTAGGACAATTCTGCAACATTTGCCCTTTACCCTATACTCAACAAATTAAGAAAGGCAGGTAACTGTTATGAAAATTTTGCAGACAACTGATCTTAAAAAATACTACGGCACAGAGCCGAACATTACCCGCGCCCTGGATGGCGTGAACTTCTCTGTGGAGGAGGGCGAATTTGTGGCGGTGGTCGGCACTTCCGGCTCCGGTAAGTCCACCCTGCTTCACATGATGGGCGGCCTGGATACCCCCACTTCCGGCAGCGTGATGGTGCGGGATAAGGAGCTGGCGAAGATGAACGATGAGCAGCTTACCATCTTCCGCCGCCGCAATATCGGCTTTATTTTCCAGAACTATAATCTGGTGCCGATCCTAAATGTTCATGAGAACATCGTTTTGCCCGTGGAACTGGATGGGGATACGGTGGATCAGAAATTCATGGCGGATGTGGTGTCCATGCTGGGACTGGAGGATAAGCTGAAGAATATGCCAAACAACCTCTCCGGTGGCCAGCAGCAGCGTGTGGCTATCGCCCGCGCTCTGGTGTCAAAACCCGCTATCGTCCTTGCCGATGAACCCACCGGAAACCTGGACAGCAGGACCAGCGCCGATGTGCTGGGGCTTTTGCAGAGAACGAGTCGTGAATTTAACCAGACGCTGGTAATGATCACACATAATGATGCCATTGCCCAGCTTGCAGACCGTATCGTGCGGATTGAGGATGGCAAAATCGTTGGATAAAGGAGGTGGCAGACATGACATTGCCTTTTGAAAATGATACAGGGCCGGTTATTAAAAAATTGGCGTCACGAAGTATTCAAACAGATAAGCGGCGCAACCTGTTTGTGATCGTAACGATTGCTCTGGCAGCCGCTTTGATGGCAGCGATTTTTTGTGCAGGAGCGGGAAGTGACAGAAAACTGGAGGCGGACATTCGGGGACAGTATCAGGCGGTTGTGGTGAATTGTGACCGTGATACGATTGAAAGTCTGAAAGACTGCCCGGAAGTGGAACGCTGGGGCCTTTCCCAGAATTACGGTTCTGCCCGCTATGGTGACAGCGTTCTGACTGTGGAGTATGCGGATGCCAACTGGATGGAATTGGGGAAGAAGCCTTCCTTTACTGGGACACTTCCGCAGGCTGCCAATGAAATTCTGGTAGAACGGGCATTTCTTGATTATTTTGAAATCCCCACAGAAATCGGGCAGACCATAGAAGTGAATCTTGGAAACGGAAAGCAGACCTATACCGTCAGCGGTATCATGGATGTGGAGAATGACTCCCGTATGTTCCAGCTTTATGTATCTGAAGCATTTGTGGAGGAGATGGCACAGGGGGAGCCGCTGTTTGAATTTCGGCTTCGTTATACTGGTGCTGATAGTATGGAGCTGGAGCAGCTCAAGGCGGATATTGCAGCATTCCTTTCTGCCAACGATGTCTCAGAGGATCAGATTTTTTACAGTTCCAACTATTTCGATATGCAGGGCTTTAAGTCCGGCGTGATGAAATATTACATTCCCGTGGCAATCCTTTTGCTGATTGCCTGTGCCGTGGTCATTTACAGTATCTTTTTCATTTCCGTAAAGGGCAAAATGCGGGAATATGGACGCCTGAAAGTGATTGGCACAACACCAAAACAGATCCGGCGGATCGTGCGGCGGGAGGGATTGCTGTTATCTCTTTGCGGTATCCCGCTGGGGCTTTTGGTTGGAGGGGCCATCGGGTTTGCCATTTTCCCGGCACATTGGAGCTGGATGGGCAATCTGCCCTATCTGGCTGCGACCGCAGCAGCCTGCGCCCTGACGGTATTTCTGTCCATTCATGCGCCTGTCCGCATGGCGGCGAGGGTATCCCCAATCGAAGCGGTCCGCTCCAGTGGTTATGAAACGGCAACAGACCGGAAAGATCAGAAAAACCACCGCATTACGCCGTTCTCTATGGCACAGATGAACTTTAGGCGGAGCAGGAAAAAGACGGTCATCACTCTGGTATCTTTGGGATTGACGGGTGTGTTTCTGGTAACAGCCGCTACGGTACTTAACTCCATCAGTCCCGAAAAGATGGCGATAGAAGCTATGGGAGATCACTGCAACTATGAGGTCAGCTGGATGGATTCGGGAGGCGCGGAAGGATTGCCTGCCATCGCACGGGAAAATCCACTGACAGAAGAACTTCGTCAGGAACTTCTTGCCATAGATGGTGTGGAATCTATCACCAGCCATGAAGTAACATCCGCAACGGTGAAATTCCCCCAGGAAAGTGTTGCATTAAAGTTCCCTGTATTTGACAGAGAGCAGATGGAACAATGGCTGCCGGAGGAAAATCTGGAACAGGGCAGCGCAGATTATGAGGAGCTTGCCGCAAACAACGGTGTGGTCGTGACAGATTCGGAAGATCATCTTTTAAGTATGTTTTATGGCTATACGCCTGCTGTCGGGGATGTGCTGACCTTTGAATCCATGGATGGTAAGGCCATAGAAGTAACGGTCATGGGGATTGCGAAACCGTCAGTGACATCAGGCACCGGCGCATGGGGCCTGTTTACCCTTACAGAAGAACTGGCCGATCAGCTCTACCCGGACATTGAGAACAGAGAGGCTGTTTGGAATGTCCATACCTCGGAGGACTCGGATGCGCTCAGGGCGTCTATTTTCAGCCTGCTGGAAAATCCGGTGCTGACGGTCTTTTCCAGAGCAGACCATGCGGCATCCCTGGAATCGCAGCTAAAGATGATGACCCGCGGTGTTTATCTGCTGCTGGCATTCCTGTTTGTGTTCTCCATGGTAAATCTTGTCAACACCCTGATGACCAATCTGCTGGCAAGGCAGCAGGAGCTTGGGATTTTGCAGTCTGTGGGAATGACCGGAAAGCAGGTTTCCCGTATGCTGATTGCAGAATGCCTGTGGTACGCAGGGGTTACGGTATTTTTGTCAGTTGGCATTGGCGGAATCCTGGGCTGGATCTTTGACTATGTGATCAGCAGTTTTAATATTTTCGGGGAACTGTCCTATCAATTCCCTTTGATGGAAACGTTTGTTTTTGTTCTGGCACTTTTGGTCGTGACCGGAATCTTCTCTGTGGTTGCTGTCCGTTACTCTAAACGGCTTTCCCTTGTAGAGCGGATCAAGACCATGGACTAACCAGGGGCGGCGGCTTCCGATGTGAAGCCGCCGCTTTGCTGACAGCAGAAATATAGGACTTAAAGGAGATGATCAAAATGACAGTACCATTTGAAAATGATACAGGAAATATTGTCAGGAAACTGGCAAGAAAAAGTTTGAAAAGTGAGAAGCGTCGGAATCTCATGGTGGTGATCGCCGTTGCGCTGGCATCCTGTCTGATTTGTTTTTCGATTGTGATGGCTTTGTCTACCCGGCAGATAGAGAAAAATCATGTGGAGGATACCTATGAGGCGGTCTATACCAGGATTACCGAAGAAGATGTGTCCACCCTGAAGGGGCTGGATGACTTCTCAAGGGTAGGAGAGTATTATATGCTGGCTGTGGAACCTGCGGAGCAGGGATACAATGCCTCCTATATTTATTGTGATGAGGAAACCATGTATATTGCCCGTGACCAGATGAAGTTGCTGGAAGGCCGACTGCCCCAAAAGGAGGATGAGGTGGTGGTGAGCCGTTATTTCCTTTCCAACTATGGTGCAGACGCCGGGATAGGTGAAAAGGTTATGCTAAGCAGCGAGAGCTTTCACGGAGAATACACGGTGACTGGCATTATGGAAGGCTATAAGGAAAAAGAGGTAAATGGATCTTCCATCCTTCTTTCCAAAGAAGCCCTGAAAGGATGGAGCGGCTATGACCCCGCTGATTATCGAGCCTATGTGCATTTTAAGAATGAGCAGCAAATGGATGAAACAGAGCTGACTGCCCGCAGCAGGGAGATTGCCAAGGAATATCAGTTGGAAATGCCGATCATGAACCTCAGCTATATGAAGTTCTATAAGCAGCCTGTGAATGTCAGTATGCTGGCGCTGGTTGCCGGAATTGCAGTTCTGGTTATCATCGGAGGGTATGTTGTGATACAAAGTATCTTCCGAATTTCTATCAATGACAAAATCCAAAGCTATGGACAACTGCGGACCATCGGCACAACGCCAAAACAGATCCGGAGTATTGTCAAAAAGGAAGGCCGTTTCTTAGGATGGGCTGGTATCGGAATCGGTATTTTGCTGGGATGTGCAGCCGGGTTTGCGCTGTTTTCCCGTGGGTTTAATCTGCTATTTTATGCAGCCGCGATTGTTTTGACTGCGCTGCTTGGCAGGTTTATGGTATCCATTGCGATCCGCAGACCGGTAAAGATTGCCGCCGGTATCTCCCCGATTGAAGCGGTCCGCTTTGCCGGCAGTCAGAGCGGAAATGCCCACACCCATAAGAAGAATATGCGGTTAAATCCCCTCTCCATGGGAATTGCAAATTTCAGGCGTGACCGTAAAAAGACCATCAGCATCGTGGCTTCCCTAAGTCTGGGCGGGGTGATCCTTTTGGTGACAGCCTCTATTCTTCTGGTTCGTTCGCCGGAGCGGATCGCAAGGCAGTTTTTCCCGGATGGGGATTATAAAATCTATATGAACTCTGAAAAAACAGAATATGAGGTAATGTCGGAGGGAAATCCTTTGAATGAAGCGCTTCGGCAGGAGGTGCTGGCTGTGGACGGCGTGACAGATGTGATCGAGAATCGTCAGGCGGTTCATGTGCGGTTTGAGAATGAGGAGAGTTCTTCCGGCGGAATGTGCGATCTGTTGAGTGATAGAAACAGGGATCAGATGGAAGCGGCGCTTGTGTCCGGAACTTTACCTCAAGATTCCCATAGTATTGCACTGGATATGGAATATGCAGAAGATATGATTGGTGTAGATGTGGGGTCAGTTATAAAACTTACCATAGGGGATCAAGAGATTCCTGTCACTGTTTCCGGTCTGTTCCTAAACGACGGGCTTAAAAATGGTCATGGTCCTCTGGCATTGGACAGCACCTGCATGGTTGCAACCAAAGAGCTGTTTCAGGAAGCAATGCCCATGATCGATTGCTTTGATTATTCTTGGAGCATTGTCAGTGATCCCCAAAAGGCAGAGCAGATTGAAAACAGTCTGAGTGCGATCATTTCTTCTAATCCCGACCTTGCACTGGACACCATTGGGATACATAAGGATTATGAGGAAATGGAAAACCGGGTCGTTTTTGGAGGGCTTCAGGCACTGTCCTGGCTGGTATTCCTCTTTGGCGCGGTCAATCTCATCAACACCACCCTCTCCAATCAGATGTCCAGAAAGAGGGAAAACAGCGTCTTTCGCGCCATCGGTCTGACCAGAAAACAGCTTTGTCAAATGACCATTTATGAAGGGATCTGCTATGCGTTTTTTGCTGCATTGGCAACCCTGGCAGCGGGCCTCCCGATTGCAGTGATTGCTGCCCGGAAATTCAGTGAAATGACTTTCCATGGAGTCATCATGCCATATTCCTTCCCCTTCCTGCAAATGGGGCTGTTCGTTCTGGTGCTGTTTGGCCTGGAGGTGATTCTGTCCTTCTGGACAATGCGCAGGCAGAAAAATCAATCGCTTGTGGAAGAAATGCGAGCGATGGAATAAGCATATAGGATTGGCGGGGCGGCAGTGCGCTGCCCCGCTTTTTCGTGCGCCTTGCGGCGCACGTTTCTAACGGGTGAAAGTCCCCAATCCGCCCTAGTAGTGGGAAGGATACAGCCAAGACCAAGGGTGTCCATCGTGAGGTGGAATCTGAAGGAAGGTGGAGGCAAATCTCTGGTCTGACGAACAGAAATCACATCAGGCTATAGTTAAGGATAAGGCTGCGAAACAAACCAAAGTCCAATAACTACTCGGAATTAACTGTAGTAAATGTGGCAGATATATGGAGAGAAAGAAACGTGTGGTACCAAGGGAGGTCTCGTCAGCGGATGGAAACAGAGTATGAAATCCGACAGTAACAACGAATGGCGAGAAGTCAGCAGAAGCCATAGTAAACTGATGGCTGCAAACATCGGCGAAGGGCTGAACTTTAGGAGACACAAGCAATGAATGTAACTGAAAGTGGATTTAAGAACAGACAACTTCATATGGAAGACTATCTGCAAATGGTATCTGCGGAACAGAAAGAGTATGCAGAAGTGTTCGACTACTCTAAGATTACTGAAAAGAGCGGTGTCATCACAGACTATTGGACGAACAATCTTTTGGAATTGATTTTGCGGAAAGACAATCTTAACAATGCCTATAAGCAAGTCAAAAGAAACAGGGGCAAAGGAGGAATCGATGGTATGCAGGTGGATGAACTTCTGCCCTTCCTTAGAGAAAACCAAGAAACCTTAATCCAAGAGATAAGGGGAGGAAACTATAAACCCAACCCAGTTCGAAGGGTAGAAATACCCAAAGAGACAAAAGGCGAGTACAGAAAGCTGGGAGTACCTACTGTTGTTGACAGGGTCATTCAACAGGCAATCGCACAGGGACTTTCGCCAATCTATGAGGAGCAATTCTCAGAGAACAGTTTTGGTTTCAGACCGAAAAGAGGAGCACACGATGCCCTAAGACAATGCCAAAAGAACGTAAATGACGGTTATGTATATGTAGTTGATATGGACTTGGAAAAGTTCTTTGATACCGTATGTCAGAGTAAACTAATCGAGGTATTGTCACGAACCATCAAAGACGGCAGAGTCATATCTTTGATACACAAATATCTTAACGCGGGAGTAATCGCAAAAGGAATGTTTGAACGTACAGAGGTAGGCATGCCACAAGGTGGACCACTTAGCCCGTTACTTAGCAATGTAATGCTAAATGAGTTGGACAAGGAACTGGAGCACAGAGGACATAGATTTGTCAGATATGCAGATGATTGTATGATTTTCTGTAAGAGCAAAAGAAGTGCAGAAAGAACCTTGAAGAACATCATTCCGTTTATTGAAGGAAAGCTTTTTCTAAAAGTGAATAGGAAGAAAACAGAAGTGGCTCACATCAGCAAAGTCAAGTATCTCGGTTATACTTTTTATAGATACAAAGGCAAATGCAGATTCAGGGTACATCAAAAGTCAGCAGTCAAGATGAGAAATAAAATCAGAGAGCTTACGGATAGGAACAAAGGCATTAGCAATGCAGAACGAGAAAGGAAATACCGGGAGTATGTGCGAGGCTGGGTGGAATACTTTAGACTTGCAGATATGAAAGGACTTCTTAAAACAACGGACGAATGGGCAAGGCGTAGGATTCGAGCAGTCTATTGGAAACAATGGAAAAGAGTGAGAACGAGGTATCGAATTCTCAGAAAACTGAAACTGGAACATTGGCAGGCAATTAAACTTGCTAACAGCAGATGATATTGTCAATATTGGTTTACACTTTTTTCTCAAGAATGTTCGACCTTATGCTGCCTCCTGTAGCGAAGCATAGTATTGTTGTCGCTTAACCATTGGAGGTAGTCCACCATTAGCAGAGCAGATCCTCCGATTATTCCAGTAGCTGATGAAGTATCTCCAGATGAGCGTCTTTAACTGCTCTACGGTCATTGAGGTAGGATCGTAACGACCATAAAGTAATTCCTCTTTGAAGCGTGCCCACATGCTTTCGCATCTGGCATTATCATGGCATCTGCCACCGGCACTGTTCATGCTTTGAACAATGCCATATCTGTTGATAGCTTTACGATATAGCTCACTGGTATACTGGGTTCCCCTGTCACTGTGAAGAATAGCTCCACGGAGCATCGGGTAAGCTTTGCAAGCATTCTCTAAGGTTTGTTCGCATAGGGTAGCTCTCATATTTGTATCCATAGCAAGTCCCAATACTGCTAAATCATAGCAGTCAAAGATAGCTGAAACATAGAGCTTCCCGTCAGAAGCCTTTATTTCAGTCATATCGGTCATGCACTTTTCAAGAGGCTTTTCAGCAGCGAAGTCACGCTTGATTAAATCGTCGGATTTACTGGCTTCTCTATCAGCTTTGGTAATAGCATTCGGCTTACGTTTTGGTTTATGATTAAGACCAATTTCTGCCATGACACGATAAACAGTTCTCTCACCGGGAATATGTACTCCCTCAGGCTGTTTGAGCTGTAAGGCCTGATACATACGGATTCTTCCATAAGTGTCATTGCATTCATCTTCGCTGCAAATATCAAGCATTGCATCTGCCAGTGCCTGATATTTCCAAGGGGTATCTTTTGCTTTTAGGAATTTGTTGAATGCCTGCCTTGAAACATGAAGCACTTTGCAATAAAAAGAAATTTTACCCTTAATCCGGCCGTCATCCGTTTTGATTGCAATAAACATTAATCTCTGTTTTTTGCTGACTTCCGACGGCTGGCTGCGAAAAAAGCACTTGCTTGCTCAAGGAATTCGTTTTCTTCTTTTAAGCGACGAATTTCCTTATCCTGCTCTTTTACACGCTTTCTGAGTTCAATAAGCTCATCGTTGAGGGATAAAGCATTCTTGGGCGTATGAACTGCTTCATTTGCACTGAGACGCCCCTCTTTGAAGGCTTTTATCCAAGTGTACATAGTACCCTTTGGAATCCCTAATTCCTGAGCAGCTTTATGACCGCCGATTTCCTGGGCAAGCTTTACCGCCTGTGCTTTAAATTCATTGTCATAAGATTTTTGATTCTGTGCCATAGGTTTTTCTCCTGTTCTCGTATTGATTATGATTATATATCAAAATCCTTGAGAATAGGGGGTCAACTTTATTTATACACCATCACAGTGTTTACAATAACTGGGTTCGCACCATCTTCTTCAAAAAGTTCAATATTAATTTTTTTATAAGCTTTAGTTGGATGAATATCGAATAAATCACCAATAAGGAACTCTTTCCACTTGCTGGTATCAATCTTCTTCATTACTGCCACCACCTTTCTGCATCGAGATGGTCACAGTATTTTCATTAGAGCTTACATGGCTCGAATATATCGCTGTAGTCATCAGCTTCTCACCAAATACCTTCGCATCGATTCCCTTTTGGAACATCAGATAATCCATTGCGGTCTTGCGGAAGTCCTCCTCGAAAATCTCGAACGGCTTCTGTGGTACCTGATATGACAAATGCTCGGCAGGATTAACCCATTGACACGTATCATCACCGGACTGCTTTTCCATGACTTCAACCCAATGTGCCTCGATAGCTGCCCACTTTCCGTAAATATCATGCCGCCCTTTGTTTTTAACTGTTGCAAGTCCATCAGACTCCATATAGCAAGCAAAGAATTCCTTTCCATCTTGCCCAACGCCAGCTTCAAATACAAAAATACTTGTAGTGATACCAACGCCAAAGAACAAGTCTTCAGGCAATTTAATGACTTTTCGCAGACGATGATTCTTCAGAATACGCTTCATCTGGGCCTTGCTTGCCTTTTCCAGCTTCTTATCAGGCAAGATAAATGCACATTGCGTGTGAGCAGGAACGTTATCCAGCACATTTTCAACAATTTTCATGCACCCATATTTGTTCTCGTACGGCGGGTTCATCAAAACTTTCGTGATAGGCTTCGATTTCATCCACTTGCAGGCAGGATCAGTACGGGCATCCATCTGCTCAAGGTTGGTTTTGCCGTCTTTATGGATCAGCATGTTTGCGCACGCCAATGCATAAATTTCGCGGTCAAACTCAATTCCATAAAGATGGTTTGACTTAATTTCGGCAGCTGCATCTGCCTGCATGCCTCCGGCCTCTCGGATCATATTTGCCATAGCCTTTACAAGGAAGCCACCTGAACCGCAAGTCGCGTCCAATATATAGTCATCTTTATTCACATCAAGAATCTTATACATAAAGTCGGTGATATGCTCAGGCGTAAATACCTGACCAGCCTCAGACTTCTTCTTATAACGATTGAATTCGTTAAAGAAGATGCCCATTACGTCTTCACCACGCCATTCATTTGAGTTGACACACTCGGAGATCTCAACAACCCAGTCGATAAAATCATTGATTGCCTGCTGATTGTCCGTTGTATTCATTTTAATATCGGAATATTCTTCCAACAGAATATCAATTTTAGCATTTTGCTTTCGGCTATCTTCGAGCGATTTGGACAGCGTCGAATGAATTGCTGTATGGAATGTCGCATACCCCATATCTTTTAGACGCCGCAATCCAGCACCATAACGTTCAGCTACTAAAGCGCATGCAGTAAAAATCATGCGATGATACAGGTTTTTAATACCGAATTCAAAATGCAGTCCATTATTGATCTTTGCAGTTAATTCATAGATTCGCTCTTTATCAATACTATCCACGGTATACAGCGACAGATAATAGCTAACACTCTGCAACTTGGTGGGTGTCTTTACTTCCTCTTCACCTTTGAAAACACGAATATCTTCTCCGTTATATAGAATTCCTACAACCTTCTTATATTGTGTTTGCATAATGCGCACGTTTTTCAAAACTTCCTCAACCTGCGCTTGCCCAAGAGTAATACGAGTTGCTTTCGTTTCCAGAACAACTGCAACCTCATTTTTATTATTCGGTAGATACCAACCATCTGGTTTATCGGCTACTCCCGGGAACCCAAGCTGATTGAATGTAGTAAGCTGCCCCACACCAGCACGCGCAATTTCACTATCAACCAAACCAAGAGCTTCACGAGCTAAGTCGCGAACAGCATCTTCTGTCATATTCTTTGCCATATTCATCAACCTCCCTCAAATCATTTGAAAATGTTTCAGTGCATCCATAATGGCCGCTTCCTTTTCTGGCGGACACTTTGGCACTTTCGGATTTTCAGATTTGGACAGGTTATAATTCTGGCCAACCTCTAATCCGCACTTGCGTTTAATCTGTGAGATATACAGGCTGGATACTTTCAAATGGTGCTTATCCCAGGCATATGCCTTGATTTCTTCATAGGTAGCTTTGGTCTCGGCAGCAGTAGCGTCCAGCTCATCCAGGTCCAGGTCGATCTCTATGGTGTCATCCGGCTTTTGTTGGGACAAAAGAACGACCGTTTCCACATGATAAGTCTCCGCAAACATATCCACCCCAACCGCATTTCCATCCACGCGATACCCAAGCTTCTTCATATACCTCAAATCCCTTGCCAATGTCTCAGGATTACATGAAATATACACCAGCTTATCCGCCCCCATTTTCTTAATGGAGTCCATAAATTCCTCTGTGCTTCCGCTTCTGGGCGGATCCATGATGACTACATCGGCCCGGTCTCCCCGCTCCGCCATATTTACCATAAACCGGCCGGCATCATTGCAGTAAAAACGGATATTGGAAATCTGATTCAGCTTTGCGTTATTTACAGCATCCCGGACTGCATCCTGATTTAACTCCACTCCGATCACCTGACCGGCTTTGCGGCTGGCTATGATGCCAATGGTTCCGATCCCGCAGTAGGCATCCAGCACTGTTTCCTTTCCTGTAAGCCCAGCCAACTCAATGGCCAGATTATAGAGCTTCTCTGTCTGTACCGGATTCACCTGATAAAAGGATTTTGAAGAAATACGGAAGGTACAGCCACAGAGCTGGTCCGTGATATATCCCTTTCCATAAAGAACCTGCTCCCGGTCTCCCAATACCATACTGGTTCCCCGGCCATTGATATTCTGTACAATGGTTGTGATCTCCGGATGCCTTTCCCGAAGTGCCTTTATAAAATTGTTCTTTGAAGGAAATACCGGTGATGCAGTAACCAGTACCACCATGATCTCCCCTGACTGAAATCCTTTCCGGATCAGCACATGGCGCAGAAGGCCGTATCCCGTATCCTCATCATAGATCCGGATCTTAAAGGATTTAAGCATTCCCCGGATAGTCCCGATAATTTCATCCGCCTTTTCATCCTCGATCAGGCATTTTTCCACAGGCACTACGATATGGGTATTTTCCTGATAAATCCCGGAAATAATATTTCCTCTGCGGTCGCGGTCAAACACCGCATGAACCTTATTTCTGTAATGAAATGGCTGTTCCATTCCAATCACAGTCTGAACCTTGCAGATTCCCTTTAATGTCTCTTCCAGCTGCTTTTTCTTTAATGTCAGCTGCTGGCTGTAGGGCATATCAAGCAGCTGACAGCCACCACATTTTTTGCTTACAGGACAGAGACTTTTCTGTTTTCTTTCCGGTACGCCGGCTCTTCCTGCATCCTTCTTTTTTCCATCTGGCCTTACATCTTTTTTATTCTTTCCTGCATCTGTTCTCTTAATTCGTTCATTCGCCTCTCTCTTTTCCATATATTTACAAACTCTCCTTTTTCATAAATCTATTATATTCTTTCTTATCTGCTATCGACATTTTATCACAGATTCCTTATAATGTGTAACAAAACCGCTGTATATCCGACAGCTGCCCCAACCGCACGGTTATTCCTTCACTGCATTTAATTCTGCCGCACAGACACTGCAAAAATACGAGGTATTCCTATGACAAACCAATTACAACCACCGTTATCTTACCATATTGATCCCACCATCTATGCCGGACGCCCCGCCGATTCCTCCGGACGCCTTCCCAAGGAACTGAGAACCTATGACCTTCTGGATTCCCTGCATATTTCCTACGAGCGTGTAGATCACGACGCCCTTCCCACCATTGAAGCCTGCAGACAGGTGGATGAAATTCTGGGAACCCCCATGTGCAAAAACCTGTTTCTGCGCAATGCCCAGAAAACTGCCTTTTATCTTCTTCTCCTTCCCGGTGAGAAAAAGTTTAAGACAGCCGCCCTGTCCAAGCAGATTGGAAGCGCCCGCCTGTCCTTTGGAGAACCGGAATTTATGGAACAGCTGATGGATCTGACTCCCGGTTCGGTTACGGTTCTGGGGCTTATGAATGATGCCGAAAATAAGATCCGCCTTCTCATTGACCGGGACGTAATAGAAAATCATGCTTTTATCGGCTGTCACCCCTGTATTAACACCTCCAGCCTTAAACTAAAAACACAAGATCTGATTACAAAAATTCTGCCTGCCATCCATCACGACTATACTCTGGTAGACCTTCCGGATGTAAAATAAGTCTGTTATCCATAAAAAAGAGACGCATTCCTCGCCTAAACAGCGTGAAACGACGTCTCTTTCTATTTACACAGTTACATTACAAAATGCTCCGAAAATATGGAAGATGCTTCCAAATCTCTATTCCTCCTGTATTAAATCGCAGCCGTTACCTTCTTAAGCCACTCCTTCTCGTCCCCTTCCAGATACGGACTGATCTTCTCATAAACCTCTTTATGATATGCATTAAACAGCTCCACATCCCGCTCTGTCATCAGGTTCTTGTCCACTGCGTCCACATCAATAGGGACAAAGGTCAGGAATTCAAATTTCATAAACTGACCGTATTCATTCTTCTCATCCTTTTTGCAGAGAATCAGATTTTCCGTACGGATTCCATGCTTTCCTTCGATATACAGTCCCGGCTCGTCCGAGGTAATCATTCCCTCCTCCAATATTCCGTTGTCACAGCGCTCCGGAACCATTTTGAAACGGATTCCGTTGGGGCGCTCATGGACACTTGAAAGATATCCCACACCATGTCCGGTTCCGTGGTCAAAATTCAGTCCCCTGCTCCAGAATGGCTCTCTTGCCACATAATCCAGGCTTAAGCCTCTGCAGCCGTATAAAAACCGTACTGCCTGAAGGCGGAGCATACTGATGAGAACCAGGGTAAAATGCTCCTTTTCTTCTGCTGTCAGTTCTCCCAGTGCAATGGTTCTTGTGATGTCTGTGGTTCCCTCATAGTACTGGCCGCCGGAATCCACCAGATAAAAGCTTTTTGCATCTAAAACTGCATTGCTTTCCTCTGTAGCGGAATAATGGCACATGGCCGCATTGGGGCCGTAGGCAGAAATGGTATTGAAGCTGGGCTCAATATATCCCTCCTGCTCCTTTCTGAAGCCCTCCAGCTTTTCAGACGCACTCATCTCTGTAATGGTTTCTTTTCCAATCTGATGCTTTAGCCAGTACATAAACCTGGTTACTGCAATGCCGTCCTTAATATGGGCCTTCTTCTCATTCTCCACTTCCACCGGATTCTTTTTGGCCTTTGCCTCTGACGTAGGGTTCATCCGGTCAATGATCTCATTCTGCGCTGCCATAGCCTGATACAGGGCATAATTTCCCTTCTCCCGCTCAAACAGCACCTTTTCTCCCTGAAGCGCTCCTGCTTCCTTATAGATATCATTATATGGAAGAATCACAACACCCATAGACTCCAAGTATCCACAAATCTCATCATTAAGAACAGCTTCATTGATGAACAGACGAACGTCCTCCATAGTAATCATCACATAGGAAAGAACCA
>ENA-OPVY01000686-OPVY01000686.1-human-gut-metagenome-genome-assembly--contig:-NODE-686-length-24394-cov-3.249189_pt1 | contig 24394 bp, 20 predicted proteins | sample MGYA00241503_ERZ501998 | MGnify/ENA primary metagenome ERZ501998 (study PRJEB25962, sample SAMEA2042107) | human gut metagenome | biome: human gut; feature: human-associated habitat; material: faeces... | reverse complement strand
TTTCCGGCGGAAGCTCACTTGCAGAGCTGATCCGCCGGCCGGAGCTGAATTATAAGATGCTGGCGGAAGTAGATCCGAAAAGACCCAAGCTGCCGGAGGATGTGCAGGAGCAGGTCAACATCAATATCAAGTACGACGGCTATATCAGGCGCCAGATGAAGCAGGTGGAGCAGTTTAAAAAGATGGAAGAGAAGAAGATCCCGGAGAATATCAATTACGACGAGATCCAGAGCCTGCGCATCGAGGCGAAACAGAAGCTGAACCTGTACCGCCCGATCAACATCGGCCAGGCGTCACGTATTTCGGGCGTTTCCCCGGCGGATATTTCGGTTCTGCTGGTGTATCTGGGACATAAATAAATGACAGATATGCATGCCTGAATTACGTTCTTATGCAGCGAAGCAGCAAGTGCTTTCACGCTGTGTGAATCGTAACAAAAAGTGCAGCGGGCACTTGGAAGAATAGAGTAGAACGGAGAACAACATGAAAGAATACAATCTTGAAGGATTTGAGCGCGGCCTTTTTGAGCTTGGAATCAAACTTTCCGAGGAGCAGAAAACGCAGTTTCTGCAGTATTACGAGCTGCTGGTGGAGTGGAATTCGTTTATGAATCTGACGGCGATTACGGAGTTCGATCAGGTGATTACGAAGCATTTTCTCGACAGTCTGTCGCTGGTGAAGGTCTGTGATGTGGCACAGGCGGGACGCATTCTCGACGTGGGAACGGGAGCCGGTTTTCCGGGAATCCCGCTAAAAATTGCGTTTCCGGAGGTGGAAGTTGTATTGCTGGATTCACTGAATAAGAGGGTGAAATTCCTGAATGAGGTGATCGGACAGCTTGGCCTTTCGAAAATCACGGCGGTTCACGGAAGAGCTGAGGATTTCGCACGCCAGAAGGATTACCGGGAGCAGTTTGATCTCGTGGTATCGCGCGCGGTGGCGAATTTGAGTTCGCTTTCGGAGTATTGTCTGCCGTATGTGAAGGTGGGCGGACGGTTTGTTTCGTATAAATCGGGTAAATTAAGCGAGGAGCTTACTGCGGCCCAAAAAGCGATTCATGTGCTCGGCGGCGAAGCAAAAGAGCCAGTTTATTTCCAGCTTACGGGAACCGAGGACGAGAGATCGTTTGTCTGCATCGAGAAGAGGAAGGCAACGCCGAAGAAGTATCCGAGAAAAGCGGGAACACCGGCGAAGGAGCCGATTCAGTAAAGCATATTATATTAAAAAAGCTGAAAAAGAAACAAAGGTGTAAAAAGTGAAATCAGAAGAGATTATTATGTTGAGTAAGTTGGCATAATAATCTCTTCTGATTTTTATGTATATATACGCTATAAATGAGCAAATTTGAAAAAATGCACAAAACTATCCTGCTAATTTCATAAACGCTTCAAAATCAATACTGGACTTTGCACATTGAAACAGATATTGATACTTTTCCTGCTGAATGGTACTGCGAATCAGTTGATGTCCTTCCTATATCGTCCAGTGCCTATAACACAGATATAATGTGCCATTGACATCAGCAGCCAGTATCTTTGGATCCCTTTTGAGGAACGTATCTGGTAGGTATCCAGTGCCAGACGGGTCTTACATTGTCTGAAAAAGACCTCAATCGGCCATCTGCACACATAGCAGGAAAGGATCTCCAGCGTTGATAATGCCACGTTTGTGCTGATAAAAGTCCGCAGTGCTTTGGGATTTCCAAATGCCTTTTCAGGATAACTTAAAAGAACAACCGCATTTTCGATACCATTCAGGTTTCCTTCATACCGGTACACATAATATTTTCGGTTTTTGACGGTCACAAGGTCAAATCCATTCTCTGTTACCGATAATTCAGCAGCAAGTTCGCTGAGCTTCTTTTTCATTCCTGACGGGTACAGCAGGCGGTTTGTTTTTAAAGCTCCAATGGTATGGAACCCCTTTTGTACAAATGTGTTGATTAATTTTTCAGAAACATACCAGCAGTCACAAAGGAAATACGACATGACTGGAGGTTCTGGCAGTTCCTTTGCAATGCTCTGCACAATATCAATCTTGGAAATGGATTTATTGTACAGTACAAAAGCATAGTTTAGGACAATGCCATTGCACGAAAGCATAACAGCAACCGCCTGATGACCATAATCCTGTTTTCCCTTTAAATGGGACTGGTGGAAATACGCATCTTCAATTGGATGCAGCGCCTGTGACGAAGGCTTTGTCTTTGAAGATATGGTATCATCCACAATACAGAAAACAGGCTTTCCGGTGCGCTGTGTTTCTGAATAAATAATTTCAACTACGGAGGATTTTAAAGTATTTTCAAGTAAGGTATCATCCCATTTCCCGGAATTGAGGAAATGTGCGATGGTAGTTCTGTGGCAGGAACTGTTTTGTGCAAAGTCGGTAGTTTTCCATGGTAACCCGAGATAAAGATACTGCTCAGGATACTCATGAGATGACCGATCACTCTGTTCGAAAAAGATTTGCATAAATTTAATTTCTTAAACTGGTTGTATATGAATGTAGAATGATGTATAGTATTTGCGAGGGACACCTTCTTTCGTAAATGTTGCAATGTTTGTTTGGTCACTTTCATTATACAACACGAACGATTTAAGGTGTCTTTCTGTTTATGCAAAATCACGAACTTGCTCATTTATAGTATATACGATTAAATGTCTGGAAAATTACACTTTTGAGCAAAAAAAATTAAATTCTCCTATTTGCAATATTTTGCGATAAATATTTTGTAAAAAGATGATAATTGTTAAAAAAAACATATCAGTGTATGATGAAATAAATAGATCAATTGTGAAACGTAAAAGAAAATATGATAAGGGGGGGAATCCAATGCATACTATATTTTGAAGATATTCATAAGAGAGAATTTCATATCAAATATTAAATAATGAGGTATATGTATGAAAAAGACAAAAATAATTATTATAATGTTTTTGACAATATTTCTTTCAGTAGTAAGTGTATTTGCAGCGACAAATTATTATACAACATCTCAAGTACCCGGTGAATGGGTACAAACAAATGGAAACTATTACTGGAAAAAGAATAGCGGCGGAAATTTAACAAGTGCATTCTTGGAGTATAAAGGTAATACATACTATCTTGCAAGCGATGGTGTGATGGCAAAAGGTTGGGCAAAGATAGATGGGAACTGGTATTATTTTAAAAATTGGGGAGGTATGTATAAAAATACCTTTTTCGACTATGATAATAATACATATTATGTAGATGCATCAGGAATAATGGCCGTTGGTTGGAAAGAAATAAATGGAAATTGGTATTATTTTCAGAGTTGGGGAGGTATGTATAAAAATACTTTTTTTAACTATGATAATAATACATATTATGTAGATGCGTCAGGAATAATGGCTGTTGGTTGGAAAAAAATAAACGGTTACTGGTATTATTTTCGGAGTTGGGGAGGCATGTATAAAAATTGTACAAAAACAATTTCGAAAGAAACTTGTTCATTTGATTCAGATGGGATTTTTTACAAAAGCGTTCTCACTCTTAACAGAAAACAGCAGGAAAAGGATAACTGGTGTTGGGCCGCAAGTGCTCAAATGGTGGGATTATATAAAAATCCAAGCTCTACAGTTACCCAAACAGATATTGTTAAAAAAGTGTATGGCACAGATGTTAATTTAGGAGGAAACCATAAGGATGTCATTACAGGAATAAATTGTATGACGGGATTATCCTGCTCTGTTAATGGACAAATAGAATCTTCTCTGTTTGAATCGAATATCCTTATTAAAAATAATCCATGTGTTCTGTATATTAATTGGACAGGAAATGCATTAAAATTAAAAGGGCATTATGTTGTTGCAAGGGGGTATAATAAATGGGGAGATACCGTGAATGTTGTTGATCCGGCAAAAGGCTGTACTAATTTAAATGATTGGATTTCCCACGCGGATTTAACAGGTCCATGTAAATTTCAATCTGGAACAGGATATTATGAAAATACTATTACAATAAATTAAAAGAAGGAAGAGGGAATCGTATGAAGAAAATATTAAAAATATTTGTTTGCTTCATTGGAATTATAATATCAGCATCTACTGTATCAGCATCTAAACTTGAAATATTATCGGAATCTGAAGATTATGAAAAAATCGTTGCACTTGCTGATGAAATTGTGTCTGTTACAAATGGAGGACCTGTTGAGGATCCGTTTGAGGAGGGAATAAGTGTATCAGATATTGATTTTGATAATGCATTAAAAGAGTATATTGATACACCACTTTTAACCTCAGAACTTCTTTCAGTGCCCGAAGTGGAAAACGCGTTAGAACAAAGCGATTATATTTGGATTATCCCGATTAGAGCATATGGACATTTGTATGAAGCATGTGCAGTAAGGGCAAATGGTGAAGATGGACAACCGATTGATCAATGGCACATAAGTGGGGCCAGAGGATATGAATTAGATGATACACCGACATATATAGAACAATTAAATAGTTCACTTGCTGCAAATTCAGATATTGTATGGGACAATTATAAATTTCGACTTGTTGGAGGAGTAGATCCTATTCGTTTTCCAGTCTGGATTGCATTGAATGAAACACAAGTGGGGTATCTGATACCAGGACGTGAAGATGCTGCAGCGTGTCTTACAGACAGTTCAGAAATAGCGGAATATGGACTTAGTGGTGAAGAAGAGTTTCATGCATATAATTATGCAGCGGTTGTTGCAGCAGTTGCTGATTCGTCATATATAGAAACTGATGATACACAAGGAGGAACAAATATTGTCCTTGATGTTGCAAATCAGCCGACGAAATATCAAAATAAGATGTTGGTAATTATTTTAGGAATTGGGATTTTGGCGATTGCTATTATAACTATTTTGACAATTAAAAGAAAAAAAGACAGTGAAATGTAAGACCAGATTAAACATATCTAAAAACTAAAAGTTTATAACTGAGAAACAGGTGTTATCACAACAGCAAAATAGATAACACCTGTTTTTATGGTTTAATTTATGCACAGCAGCCCGGAATCAGAAATCCGATGTAGCTGATGAGGAACAGTACCAGCCAGATCGTTCCCGGCAGGAGTGTCAGATGGCAGGAGGCGCGCTTCCACTCGGCGGGAAGTTTTGCGGTGATGGAAGAGTAGCCGTCGTCGATCCAGATCATCAGCGGGACGAGCGCCGGCATCAGGTAGCGGCCCTGAGACTGGTAATCGCTGAAATACGTGTTGTACATGTCCATGAACAGCGTGACCAGGCAGGCGAGGAACAGCATCACAAAGAGGAGAAGCTGCGGCTTTTTGCGGAACCAGTGCGGAACCATGCCGAGGAACAAAAACACTAGGAATCCGAATGCCATCAGGGCGCCGTACAGCAGATAAAGCACCATCGGGAGATGGACGGTCATGTAGGAGAACGAGCCGATGAAGCTGCTGACGGTCGAGAACAGCCAGTTGGAGGTGCGGCCCTCCGGGGTCTGTAAATACGTCTGCTGGAAGCTCCAGCCTTCAGATGCCGGGGTCTGACGATTCTCTGGTTTGTATTCATCGGCTGCGTACAGCGATGCGGATTCATTCGAGGTGCGCATGCCGAGCAGATCGCCGTCGTGGATGACGGCATTGCGGATGAAGAACCAGCCGCCGATCAGGAAGGCAATGGCAAAGACCAGAAGAGCTTTGGCGAAGATCTCCTTTGCCGGTTTCCTGAAATGTATCATCAGCGCGAAGAACAGAAGAATGCTGCCGAGCAGGTACGCGTAGGCGTTGTAGTACGACAGCGCGCAGAGTCCGCAGCCTGCTCCAAGGCCGATGCAGTCTTTCTTGCAGAATGCGCTTTTCATGCCGCGGATCCAGAAGTAGATGATCAGTGCGACCGTGAAAACAGCAAAAGAATCGTTGTTTACATAGCAGGAGAGGAACACGAACTGCGGCAGAAATCCGACGAAAATACCGCCAAGCAGTGCGGATTCGCGCCGTTCAAAGAGCTCTTCGCCGATCAGAAACACAACGATCAGTGTGCCGGTGCCGGAAAGGACGCTGGTGAGGCGGGCGGCAGTTAAAAGAGCCGCTGCACTTTTCGTAAACAGCGATGTAATGGCCATAAACACGGAGCTGATGATCGCGGTCAGATACGGATACAGCGCATAGGAGAATCCCCACAGCGGATGGCGCACCGATTCTTCCATGCCGTTCGGCAGTGTGTGGTGTGAGACGATGTATTCCGGAATCAGCATCCGCATCGCCTCATCGGGGGCGTGTTCGGTTTTCAGGAAAATCGAGGTGCCAAAAGAGATGCAGAAAAAGCTGAAAATCAGCATATACTTGGCCCAGTAGTAGTCTTTTTTATTCATAGAGTCTCCTAAAATCTCCAGTCCCGGACGGGAAAAGTCCGGCGTAATGTTTCGCGGCGGAACAAAAATGGAAAAGCGTCCGTCCGCGGATACGTTATAGTATACATGATTCTTATGGTAAAAGAAATTGATTTTTCGTCGAAAAACAAACAAACTGCTCCATGGCTTCACCGTTTTTTCACAAATTTTCCAGCAAATTATCACATTTTCAGAATAAGATAAAGTGTCTTTAGAAAATGAGAGCATCTCCGGCTCTTTCACCCCCAAGGGCGGGCTGGGACTGCTTTAAGAAACAAGGAGGAAGGAACATTGATAGAGGTTAAAAACCTGGTGAAACGCTATGGCGACCACGTAGCTGTCAACAACCTGAGTTTTACCGTAGAAGAAGGCCAGATCTATGGATTTCTTGGCCCGAATGGAGCCGGAAAATCAACGACCATGAACATCATCACCGGCTATCTGGCATCTACGGAGGGCGAAGTGCTGATCAACGGCCACAACATCCTGGAGGAGCCGGAGGAGGCAAAAAAATGCATCGGCTATCTGCCGGAGCTGCCGCCGGTCTACACGGACATGACCGTTCTGGAATATCTGAAATTCGTGGCGGAATTAAAGAAAATTCCAAAGGATCAGAGAAAGAAACAGATTCTTGAGGTCATGAATCTGGTGAAGATCACCGATATGCAGAACCGTCTGATCAAGAATCTGTCGAAAGGATACCGACAGAGGGTCGGACTGGCACAGGCAGTGCTCGGTTATCCGCCGATCATCATTCTCGATGAGCCGACAGTAGGTCTGGACCCGAAGCAGATCATTGAGATTCGTGATCTGATTAAATCACTGGGCAAAAAACATACCGTTATCTTAAGTTCCCATATCCTTTCCGAGGTCAGCGCCGTCTGCGATTACGTCATGATTATCGCAAAGGGACAGCTTGTTGCGAGCGACACTCCGGAAAACTTAAGTAAACTGATGCTTGGATCAAACACCGTCGAATGTACGGTTCACGGAACGAGAAAACAGCTGGTTCCGGCACTGGATGCACTGGATGTAAAAGAAATCCAGTATGAAAATACACCGAATGAGGAGCAGATCAAAGTAAAAATTACGACCGACAAGGACAAGGATATCCGCGAGGAGCTGTTCTATGCACTGGCAAAGGCCAACTGTCCGATTCTCGAGCTGACTTCATCCTCGATGTCTCTGGAAGATGTCTTCCTGGAGCTGACCGATGATTCCGGAAAGGCTGCAAGAAAGCTGAAAAAAGCAGAGAAAGAACAGCTGAAACAAAAAGAATGTGAACCGGAAGCAGACAAAACGGCTGTCAGGGAAATGTCTGAAGAAAAAAGCACAGATGCAGCGGAATCAGCCGCTGAAACAAAACAGGAGGAGGGAGACGCACAATGACGGCGATTTATAAAAAAGAGTTAAAAAGCTATCTGACGAGTATGGTCGGATATCTGTTTATGGCGTTTACTCTGGCGCTGTTCGGCCTGTATTTTACGGCCATCAACCTGCAGCAGGGTTACCCGGAGATCGGATACGCGCTGCAGAATTCCGCATTTATTCTGCTGATCGCAGTACCGGTTCTGACGATGCGTGTCCTGTCAGAGGAGCAGAAAAATAAGACGGATCAGCTGCTCCTTACTGCACCGGTAAAAATTTCCGATATTATCCTTGGAAAATATCTGGCGCTTCTCACCATTTATGTGATTCCGGTGCTGATCATGTGCCTGTACCCGCTGCTTCTTGGAACCCACGGAACGGTTTCCTACGCCGTATCCTACACTTCGATCCTTGGTTATTTCCTGCTGGGAGCAGCCTATATTTCGGTCGGTGTGTTCGTTTCCTCCATCACCGAGAGCCAGGTCATCGCAGCCGTTGTCGGCTTTGTGATCCTGTTCCTGTGCTACGTGGAGAGCGGTATCGCAAACTTCTTCCCGGAGGGAGCCGGAAGCTCCTTCTTTGCTTTCTTTATCATCATCGCGCTGGTATGCCTCTGGATCGGCAGTATGATTAAAAACCCGATCATTACCGGTGTGATTGCCGTGATCGGCGAGGGTGCGCTGACGGCAGTTTACTTCACAAAATCCACCCTTCTCGAGGGCAAAATCCAGGATCTGCTCGGTGTCTTCAACATGGCAGGCCATATGGATAACTTTGTGAACGGTATTCTGGACATTGGCGGTGTTGTTTACTACCTGTCCGTCATTGCAATCTGCACTTTCCTTGCAATGCAGTCCCTGCAGAAGAAACGCTGGAATTAGGAGGTGGAGACGATGAGCAGCGAAAAGAAAGAAAAGAAACAGCATAAAATGAATTTCAATATCAAAGAAAAGCGGAAAAAGACGTTCTCCAAAGAACATCTGAAGGAAGTGTTTACCGGCGAGGAGCAGAAAAAGCACCTGAAACAGGGCTCTTATTCTTCAATTATGACGGTGATTGTTCTGGCTGTGATTGTGGTTATTAACCTGATTGTGGCGCAGATTCCGACCAGTAAAACACAGATTGACCTGAGTACGCAGAAAATGTATTCCATTACAGATGAGACGAAAACGGCATTAAAGGATCTCGATCAAGACGTTACCCTGTATTATATTGTGCAGAAGGGCAGTGAGGATGACACCATCGAGAAGCTGCTGGAGCACTACGATGAACTTTCGGACCATATCAAAGTAGAGACAAAAGACCCGGATCTGTATCCGAAATTTACGAGTCAGTATACCGATCAGACGGTAGCTGCAAACAGTGTAATTGTCGTATGCGGCGATAAGAGCAAGGTGGTCAGCAACAGTGATATGTGGGAGACTTCCACAAACTATCAGACCTATCAGACACAGACAACCGGCTTTGACGGTGAGGGTCAGATTACCAGCGCCATCACGTATGTGACGAGTGAAAACAACCCGAAGGTTTACTGGGTAACCGGCCACGGCGAGGCTTCCGAGAGTGATCTCTCTACAAACTTCAGTGATGCCATTAACAAAAACAATGTGGAAATCAGTGATCTTGCCCTGATGACAGACGATATCCCGGAGGATGCCGAGGAGCTTGTGATCATGTCCCCGACCACCGATTTCTCCGAGGATGAGGCAAATAAAGTCATTACCTATCTGGAAAACGGCGGAAAACTTCTGATGTTCACCAGCTATACCGGAACGGATATGCCAAATCTGGATTCCATACTGGAGAACTACGGCGTGAAACGCTCCAGCGGAATTGTTGTGGAGACCGATTCCCAGCATTATTATCCGCAGATGCCGTATTATCTGCTGCCGAACATTCAGAGTGATGATATTACAAGCGAGGTGAAGAGTAATTACATTCTGATGCCGGTTGCACAGGCAATTCAGAAGCTCGATTCTTATCGTGATACCATTACGATCAAGAGCCTTCTGACGACCACCGAGGACGCTTATATTGAAAATGATCCGGAGAACAGCACCTGGTCGAAGAGCGCGGACAGTGAGACGGGCGCATTTGACCTTGGCGTTTCCATCACAGAGACCGTAGATGATAAAGAGACACAGATTATTTATTTCTCGAGTGCATCGATGCTGAGCAGCCAGATTGACCAGGCAATCAGCGGTGCGAACTCGAAGCTGGCAGCGACTGCACTGACCTCCATGTGTGATGTGGAGCAGACCGTTGTTATTCCAAGCAAGAGCACAAGCTATACAAACCTGGTATTTACACAGGGAGCAGTTAACACCTGGTCTATTATTACCATTGCGGGAATTCCGCTGGTACTTGTTGTGATTGGCGTGATGATCTGGATGAAGAGGAGAAAACAGTGATGAAGAAAAAAGGAAAGATGGCGGCCTGCCTGATCCTTTTGGTACTGCTTCTTGCCGTACTGGTGGTGCTGACGAAGAAAAACAGCACCGCCGATGCGGACAGCAGCAGTTCGGATTCTGGTGCAGACGCCGAAAAAGTGGTTGATTTTTCAAAAGATGATGTAACAGCGCTTTCGTTCCAGATCAACGGAGAGACGGTGTCTTTTACGAAAACAGCAGGAGACGATGATACCGATATCTGGACATACGATCAGGAGGATGGATTCCCACTGGATGAGAGCAAGATAACGAGCGTTTTAAGCTCTCTTAGCAGCATGACAGCAGAAAGAGTCATTGAAGGCGATGAAATCGATTCTATGGCCGATTTCGGGCTCGAGACGCCGTCTCAGGAGGTTGTAGTGACTGCGGGAGACGAGAAAACGACGATTCATGTCGGAGATAAGAACAGCTCGAGCAGATACTATATTTATCTGAACGATAATACGAGTAAGGTTTATCTGGTAAGCACATCGCTTGGAACGATGTTCCCGTCCGATATGATGGAGTGGGCGACAACGGAATCCATGCCATCTGTGACGGCGGAAAACATTACAAAGCTGCAGGTGGAGGGTGAGAACGGATATATGCTGACAAAAGAAGTAAGCGCTGCTGATTCGGCACTCCAGACGGATGAATGGCAGGTTGTGGACGCAGATGGAGCGGCACATGGCGGTGATGCGGATTCGATCAGCACCATGACAAGTGCGGTGGCATCTCTTAGCTTTGGAGATCTTGTTACGTACAACGCATCGGATCTTTCCCAGTACGGACTGGATCAGCCAAAGACGACGATCCGCGTGCATTACACAGAAGAGCAGGAGGTTGAGACTGACGATACAACAACGGCAGATACTTCCTCGGATTCCACAGCAGATTCTGCATCAAGCGACAGCACTGCAACGAGCTCTTCTTCCGAAACGACAACCGTTACGGTGGAGAAAGATCTGGTATTGTATGTCGGCAATGCAAATGAGGACGGCGGTTCTTATTACGTGAAGCTGGACGGCTCGAATGAAGTTCATCTGATGACGGCTTCGAACGTTGAAACCTTCACCGGAAAGAAGGAATCTGATTTCTGGAACATGTATATCGGCATGGAAAATGTATCGGATCTGACGAGCCTTGATATTACGTATAACGGCGAGACGAAGACGTATGTACGCCATATGGAAGAGAAAAAGGATGACGACAGCGATTCCACAACACAGGAAATCAGCTATACCTGCGGCGATGAAACGATTGATAAATCAACGTTTACCACGTTCTATTCTTCGCTCATTGGCCTGAAGGCGCAGACGAAGGATGAAAGCCTCGTGCAGGCCAAGGATGCCGAGTTTACCGCAGTCTTCCATATGACAGACGGCGACCTGACATTTGCTTACAGCCCGTATGATTCGAGCTTCTGTTACACGGTAGATGAGGACGGAGTTCCGTCACTCGTGAATAAAAATAACGTGAAGACCATGCTGGAAAATTACGAGACACTGCTTGCGGCAAAGACGGAGGATGACAGTTCTTCGGATTCGGCGGAATAAAGAGTCATTAAAGGCTGGTTAAAATTGAAAACGGAGGATTTACTGAGAGTGAAAAATCAGTAAATCTTCCGTTTTTTTATGGGAAAATGAAAGCGGAAGAAGTATAATGGGAGTATAACAAAGACGGTGGATGGGGGGTGAAAGGATGAAAAGGGTTTGTTTGACAGTATTGTGTATTCTGCTGGTGGGCTGCGGTAATGCAGAAACGGCGGAAACAGAGGAGAAAATGCGGTTTGAAAATCTGGATCCGGCAAAGGTAAATATGCAGTACGGAGGGTTGAAGGAGTGGGATCGGTTTTATAATAGCTTTTATGAGCAGAAAGAGGGAAGCGATCTCATTGTTCTGGGAACGGTAGAGGATTATAGCTGTTTTGCCGGGGAAATTGAGATTGCAACCGATATTTCACTGCGGGTGGATGACGTTTTGAAAGGTGATATGGAAGCCGGAGAACATATTACGGTTCGAAAGCTGGGCGGAGCAGTTACGGTGGAAGAGTATCTGCAGTCCATGGAGGATGCGGGAATTACGTACTGGAACGCAGAGGAGCTGAAAGCGGAGTATTCGGAGGAGGAACAGCGGGAGAACTATATACAGATCAGCTTCTGCGACCTTGATCCGGTGATCAGGCAGAAATCCTTGTATTTTCTGGAGAAAGATGCGGAAAAGGAGCTTTATTACCGGCTTTGCGACGGGTTTGGACAGTATGTAGAGACTGCGTCGGGTGAATATGTAAACGCGTATGAGATTGCAGATGAGAAAAGAAATGCGGATGAGCCAATGATGCTTGCACTGGGAGAAACGGTGGAATTTGACCCGGATGCAGCGCTGGAGGAGAGAATTAATATTTATACGATGGATGAAATAAAAGAGGGAATGGAAACGTATACAGCGCCGCCAACGGATTATCCGGGCGCAGAGGAAGATGCGTTGGAAATGGACTGTGAGCCGGGTTAAAAATGGAAAAACGGAGGATTTACTGACATGGAAATATCAGTAAATCCTCCGCTTTTTTTGTCTCATTTTTTCGCTCGAGGCCGGGAGCAGAAGGGGTGTTATTGTACCGGGGCGAAAAAGATCTGGATCTGCTCTAAGAGGGCCTGCGGGGCCTCCATCTGCGGCATGTGCTTTGTTTTCGGCAGGATCTGGGTTTCGATGGAGGTGTTGAGCGCTGTGTACAGCGCAAAGGTTTCTGCGATGCCCGGCTCCTCCTCGCCGCCGATGAGGAAGATGCTGTTGTCAATGTGCTTTAAGGCGTGGCCGATGTTGAGGTTCACGTAATTGCCCGCAAGGCTTGCAAAAAGGTACTTTCCGGCGCTGTTCTGGAGGTGTGCGGACTCGTAGAAGGCGTCTACGTCCTCCGGTGAGCGGTGAAATGGGTTGTGATAATAGCTCTCGGTGAATAAAAGCTCGATGTTGGAGCGGCCGGTGAGCGTGTGGTACAGCAGCGTGCCGACAAGCGGGAGCTCAATCATGCGTTTCAGGAAGCGGCTGCGTTTATCCGGAATTTTGTTGAGCTTGGCAAGGTCGGTCGGGTTGATCATCATGATTCGGCCGAAGCATTTCGGGGCTGTATTGCAGGCGGTTACGACGAAAGAACCGGATAAACCGGATGCAATTACGTCGGTTGGACATCCGATGACCTGCTTGATGAAGGTGACGATGAGCTGTACGTATAAAAAGTTCGTGTACGTGATCGCCGGCTTGTCGGAACGGCCGCAGCCGAGAAGATCGAGTGTGTAGACGGTGTGATCCTGGGCGAGAGCATCCTCAATATACTGCCATTCGCGGCCGCTGGAGGCACAATGTAAGTCATGAAGTAAGAGCATCGGGGTTCCGGTGCCTTTTTTTGTGTAAAAAATATCGCCGAACTGCCAGGAAAAGATCTCTTTTTCAGCCGAGGCGAGCAGGTTTTTCCGTACGGCGGCGGTATCGAGCGTTTTATTCAGAAAGTAAATCGCTGCACCGGACATCGTGGTGAGGACACTCAAGGTGACCAGTTTTTTGCTGTGTTTCATATGATAAAACTCCTTTCAGGGGTCTCCCGGAGGGGAGGAATCGGTTCGAAACGTTGTGTTGAGCTTATTATAAGCGAAAAAAGGGAAAGATACAATGCAAAAATTAAGGGAAAAATGAGAAAAAGAGACGAAAATAAGACGCAATTTGACGAAAAGCGTAGACAATTCCAGGAGAACTACGTTATGTCAACTACTGGCGAATGGCATATTTAAATGGTTTACATAACTGAAAAAACAGAGAAAAAATGATGCAATAATACACATAAAAGCATGAAAACGGCACTATGGGATAAAATCCTTCCAGATTGGTAAAAATCCATGAAAAAATTGTCCCAAAATGCGTTTAGTAAATAGTTTGGAAAATCCGAAAAAACGAATGTAAAAGTTCAATTCATACGAAAATATAAAAATATAATTAAATAATTTAATAAAAGAGAGAAAACAGAGACGAAAAACTACGTGAAACACGCGAAAATACAGGAAAAATGTAGAAAAGACGGAGAAAATCAAAAATAGAATAGAAAATACGATTATTTTAAAAATAAGAGAGGTGAAAAATGAGAGTGATTTTCGGAAAGCCGGGAAGCAAATCGCTTCTCACTGATCGCCGAAGACCGAAAATCGTAAAAAACGATGTTTCACGTGAAACATTTTGAGAGACGTGAAACGTGAAAAATGAGACGGGGAAAGTGACATAAGTAGAAACGAAAAAATGAAGGACGATCTAAAAAATGGCAAAAAGAGGGTGTAAAACGATGGGAGAGGCGGAAAAAGCAAAAAAGATAAAAATGAGTTGAGAAAAGGCAAAAAACGACTGAAAAGGGGAAAATGTAGTATAGACATGGGCGAAAAGAATAAAAACGGGAGGGAGAGGCAGTGAAAGGCAAGAAAATGGTGTGAAATGGCGATGAGGGATAAAAAAACGGAGAGAAGGAATAAAAAATGTTGATAAAAGAGAAAAAGTGAGATTGTTTACAAAAAAAGAGAAAGGTAAGCCAGAAAGATGGAAAAGAGGATAAAAGACGTGGCAGCGAGAGAAAAATATTAAAACCATAAAAACAGAAAAATTATAGTGAAATCAAATAAATCGATAAAAAACAGAAAATGTGCAGCTTGGCCTGTAAAATAAAAAAATCAAAGAAAAACCGCCCGAAAAGAGAAAAACTGGAGAAAAAATGAAAAAGAGGATGTCTCACGGATTATGCCTCTTACTGATGAAAATAAAGAGAAAAATGCTGAAAATTTGAAAAAAGCGAGGAAGAACGATGAAAAAACAGAGCCCTGGTGAATAAAAATACATTTTATATACAAAAGAGACATTTACGATCACCGAACAACCATAAACAGTTTTGATTCCTGATCTATGTATCAATAATATCCTGATAAGTTGATTTTTTCTTCCTAATCACCTGAGATTTCCTTGAAAAAGAGCATCACACGATTAAAATAACGTTTCCAGTTTATTTATACCTCAAAAACGTCAAAAATTAAAATGTTTCACGTGAAACATCGCCAAAAATCTCCAATTTTCTTATGTTTCAAACCGCCTAATCATGCAAAAATGCAGAAAATGTTTCACGTGAAACATTTCCAGTAGTAAAATCCGGCGTAGTATGATAAAATATCTTTGTCCCAAATTGGGGCAATTTTGAGATAGAATCTGAAGAATTCCTCAGATAGACTGGCATAGAAAAGGAGATTTTTCCTATATATATGCCAAAACACCTGCCGCATGAATCATTTTTTTGAAAGAAGTGCCGGCAGGTCATTTCCTGTAAAAAGGAAAAACTGCAAATGGAAAACAAAAAGATGAAAGGAGGCAATACATATTTTGGGAAGAACAATTGCAATTGCAAACCAGAAAGGCGGCGTAGGTAAATCTACCACCGCAATTAACCTTTCTTCCTGTTTAGGAGAAATGGGACAAAAAGTTCTGACCATTGATATGGACCCGCAGGGAAATACCACCAGCGGAATGGGAGTAGAGAAAAATGAAGTGGAAAATACCATCTATGAGCTGCTTCTTGGAGAGTCAAAACTGGAGGACTGCATCATTCCTCTGAATTTTGACAATCTTTCCCTTATCCCTTCCAATGTCAATCTGGCCGGAGCGGAGATCGAGCTGATCGGGGTGGAAGACAAAGAATTCATCCTGAAAAACGCAATTGATCAGGTCCGCGATCAGTACGACTTCATTATTATTGACTGTCCGCCATCCTTAAATATGCTGACAATCAACGCGATGACCACCGCGGACACCGTTCTGGTGCCAATTCAGTGTGAATATTACGCACTGGAGGGCTTATCCCAGCTTATGCACACGATTGAACTGGTGCAGGAGCGTCTGAATCCGGAACTGGAGATGGAAGGCGTTGTCTTTACTATGTACGATGCGAGAACGAATCTTTCTCTGCAGGTAGTAGAAAACGTAAAAGACAGCCTGGAACAGAATATCTACAAAACCATTATTCCGAGAAATGTCCGCCTTGCGGAGGCACCGAGCTACGGTATGCCGATCAACTATTACGACAAGCGGTCCACCGGTGCAGAGAGCTACCGTCTCCTGGCAGACGAAGTGATTCACAGGGGGGATGAAGAGTAATGGCAGCGAGAAGAGGAGGCTTAGGCAAGGGCCTGGATTCCCTGATTTCACCGGGACATTCGGCCAAAGCAGAAGCAAAAGAAAAACCGGCAAAACCGGAGGTCAAAGTAGTCGAGAAGGTTGTTGAAAAAGTTGTCGAAAAACCAGTCGAGATGAAACTGAAAATCTCCGAAATTGAACCGAACCGCGAACAGCCGCGAAAATCCTTTGACGAGGACGGCCTGATCGAACTTTCGGAATCTATCAAACAGTTCGGAGTTCTGCAGCCGATTCTGGTGCAGAAAAAAGATGATTATTATGAGATCATCGCAGGGGAACGGAGATGGAGGGCTGCAAAGCTTGCCGGAATCAAAGAAGTACCGGTCATCATCAAAGATTTTACCGAGCAGGAAGTTGTCGAGATTTCCCTGATTGAAAATATTCAGAGAGAATCCCTGAACCCGATTGAGGAGGCACACGCATACAAACGCCTGATGGAAGAGTTCCATCTCCGCCAGGATGAAATCGCAGAGCGCGTTTCCAAGAGCAGAACGGCGGTTACAAACTCGATGCGTCTCCTGAAACTGGACGACAGGGTACAGCAGATGGTTGTCGATGAAATGCTGACAACCGGTCATGTGCGTACGCTGCTGGCGCTGGAGAATAAAGAGCTCCAGTACAATACGGCAATGAAAATCTTCGATGAAAAGCTCAGTGTCCGTGAGACCGAGCGCCTGGTCAAAGAGATCCTGAATCCGAAGGTGAAGAAAGAAAAGAAAGTCAATTTGGAAGAGGAAGCCATCTACGAAGGTCTGGAAGAGAAAATTAAGAGCATCATTGGTACGAAGGTTTCCATTCACCGCGGGGCAAAGCACAAAGGAAAGATCGAGATCGAGTATTATTCCCAGGAAGAGCTCGAGAGAATCATGGATCTGTTTGAATCAATACAGTAAGAGGTAGAATAATGAGCGATTTATTTAGTAAGGTAGGAATTGACCTTGGCGTTGTTGTACTTCTTCTGATTGTACTGATTATCGTGATGATGATTATGACGGTCAGCATGTCGCTGCGTCTGAGCAGACTGAACCAGAAGTACAGAAGCTTTATGAAGGGAAAAGACGCCCAGTCACTCGAAAAGCTGTTTCATCAGCGGTTCAAGGAAATTGACAAACTGAACAAGCAGAATGAGCTGACGAAAAAAAATCTTGCGGATCTGAAAAAGATCCAGGGCATGACGCTGAACAAATACGGAATCGTAAAATATGATGCGTTTGACGATGTGGGCGGAAAGATGAGTTTTGCGCTGGCAATGCTCGACAAAGAAAACACAGGTTTTATCCTGAATGCAATCCACAGCCGTGACAACTGCTTTTTATATCTGAAAGAGATCGTAAAAGGCGAGTCCTATATCATGCTGAGCGCCGAGGAAATCGACGCGCTGCGCCAGGCAATTACGATGAATTCGATCGATCTGATGTAAAAGCGGACCGCAGAAAAACAGCATGAAAGAACGCTTGAAAAAATGCATATACTGTTATATGATGGTACTGGAACGCGCCAAACCCGCATAAATGCTGGAAAAACGGCAGTGGTTCCAGGCTGGAAAGAACAAAAAGAATCCCGCCAAAATGAGGGGATAAGATCTACTAGGAGGAAATTATGTTAGACATTAAGTTTTTAAGAGAAAACCTGGAAGTTGTAAAACAGAATATCCGAAATAAATTCCAGGATCAGAAACTGGAGCTGGTTGATAAAGTCATCGAGCTGGATAAAGAAAACCGTGACATCAAACAGGAAGTAGAAGCACTTCGTGCAAAAAGAAACAAAATCTCCAAACAGATCGGCGCACTGATGGGCCAGGGCAAGAGAGAAGAGGCTGAGGAAGTAAAGAAACAGGTAGCTGTTGACGGTTCCCGCATCGAGGCTCTTTCTGCAAGAGAAAAAGAAGTAGAAGAAGAAATCAAGAAGATCATGATGGTGATCCCGAACATCATCGATCCTTCCGTACCGATCGGAAAAGATGACAGCGAGAACGTAGAAGCAGAGCGCTTCGGCGAGCCGGTTGTACCGGATTTTGAAATCCCGTATCACACCGACATTATGGAGTCCTTCGACGGAATCGATCTGGACGCAGCAAGAGAAGTTGCAGGAAACGGATTCTATTATCTGATGGGCGACATTGCACGCCTCCACTCTGCCATCCTTTCTTATGCAAGAGATTTCATGATCGACCGCGGATTTACCTACTGCGTACCGCCTTTCATGATCCACGGCAACGTCGTAAACGGTGTTATGAGCTTCGCTGAGATGGAGTCCATGATGTACAAAATCGAGGGCGAGGATCTGTACCTGATCGGAACCAGCGAGCACTCCATGATCGGTAAATTCATCGACAGCATCATCCCGGAGGAGAAACTGCCTCTGACCCTGACCAGCTACTCTCCGTGCTTCCGTAAAGAAAAAGGAGCACACGGCATCGAGGAGCGTGGTGTTTATCGTATCCATCAGTTCGAAAAACAGGAGATGGTTGTTGTCTGCAAACCGGAAGACAGCATGATGTGGTATGACAAACTGTGGAAGAACACCGTAGATCTGTTCCGTTCCATGGATATCCCGGTTCGTACTCTGGAGTGCTGCTCCGGTGACCTGGCTGACCTGAAAGTAAAATCTGTCGATGTTGAGGCATGGTCTCCACGTCAGAAGAAATACTTCGAGGTAGGAAGCTGCTCCAACCTTGGTGATGCACAGGCAAGACGTCTGAAAATCCGTGTCAACGGCGAGGACGGAAAGAAATACCTGGCACATACCCTGAACAACACCGTAGTTGCTCCGCCGCGTATGCTGATCGCATTCCTTGAGAACAACCTGAATGCAGACGGAACCGTAAGCATTCCGGAAGTTCTTCGTATGTACATGGGCGGAAAAGAGAAACTGGTTCCGAAACACTAATCGCATAAGAAATACAAAGGAATGAGAGGAGGTGTTCTTATGCACGCTTACCTGAAAACCATTGGATTTTCAAAGATCAAGACGACGAAGGAACTCCAGGAGATTCTTCGTGATGTAGTAGAAAACTACGACCGTAAAAAGATTGTGGAAACAGAAGAACACCACCTTTTTGCTGAATTTTCGAAAGAATATGCATATGACTGTGGTATCACGGTCTGTGGGGAAATTGATGAGAACAACCGTTTCCAGATGGAATATTATTATCCCTATTTCGAGGGCGGGCAGATCAGCTCCTACGAGGAGGTATCGGTGGAGCGCCACGTCGATAAGGAATCGTTTGCAGGCGCCTGCGACGATATGCGGCTTGGCATCACGATGATCTTTTATCTGACGCATGCAGCGGAATATCTTGAGATGAAACAGAAAAATGCGCTGCAGCCGCTTCCGCTCCCGCTTTCTGTCTCCGGTCTTGCAGCGGAAGGAACAATTCTGCTTCCGATCCAGAAAGACCCGGAACAGGTCGAGAAGGAGCGCCGCAGCACGCAGCAGAAGAATTCACTGATCTCGGCTGCCAGAAACGGGGATGAGGATGCGATGGAAAGTCTCACCATGGATGATATTGACACATATGCCATGATTTCCCAGCGTCTGACGAAGGAAGATGTCTTTTCTATTGTAGATAGCTTTTTCATGCCGAGCGGTCTCGAATGTGACCAGTACAGCGTGATGGGTGAAATTACGGAGATGAATACAACGAAGAACGCGGTAACGGGCGAGCGGGTGTATGAGCTCGGCCTCGTCTGCAACGATGTGCCGATAGACATCTGTATCAACGAAAAGGATTTATTTGGAGTACCGGAAGTGGGAAGACGTTTCAAAGGCCAGATCTGGCTGCAGGGAATGCTGGAACATCTGTAAGGGAAAAATAAAAAGAGCGAGGACGGAAAAAGAGAAAATTCAGTCCTCGTTCTTTTTTTTGCAGATTTTTATAGCGATAAACGGATGTTTACTGGTTCTGCACCAGATTCAGATGCTTACGCACCCGCTCGATCAGCATTTCAAGAGCAACGGTGTTCTGTCCGCCCTCCGGGATGATCACGTCGGCACGGCGCTTGCTCGGCTCTACGAACTGCTCGTGCATCGGTTTTACGGTCGTCAGGTACTGCGTCACAACGCTGTCCAGGGAACGTCCGCGCTCTTTTACATCGCGCAGGATCCGGCGGAGAATCCGCACGTCCGCATCGGTATCGACAAAGACTTTGATGTCCATCAGATCGCAGAGATCCTTCTCAACGAAGAGGAGAATGCCCTCGAGCACGATAACCGGGGCAGGATGGACCAGAATCGTTTTATCCGAGCGGTTATGCATGGCATAATCGTAAACCGGCATCTCGATGGATTTTCCGGCTTTCAGCTCGAGAATGTGCTGGCATAACAGGTCGGTATCAAAGGCATCGGGATGATCGTAATTTAATTTGGCACGCTCCTCAAAAGGAATATCGTCATGGCGTTTGTAATAGTTGTCATGGCGCAGAATGCTCACTTCATCGCGTCCAAAACTTTCTACCAGCTTATCTGCCAGTGTCGTTTTTCCACTGCCGGTTCCTCCGGCAATTCCTATCAGTATCGTATCCATAAGAAACTCCTTTTTATCCGATGATAGCCAGTGTTGCGCTTGTTCCGAGACGGCTTGCGCCGGCATCTACCATAGCCTGTGCCTCGTCTGCGTTGTGGATTCCGCCGGAAGCTTTTACGCCCATATCCGGGCCTACGGTCTTTCTCATCAGGGCAACATCAGCCGCTTTTGCACCGCCGGTAGAAAATCCGGTGGAGGTTTTTACGAAGTCAGCGCCGGCTTCTTTTGCGAGCTCGCACGCTTTTACTTTCTCTTCATCGGTTAAAAGGCAGGTCTCGATGATGACTTTCAGAACGATGTCCTTGCCGCATACTTCTTTTAAGGTCTGGATATCGGAGCGTACAAAGTCGTATTTGCCGTCTTTGAGGGCTCCGACGTTGATGACCATATCAACCTCCTGTGCGCCGTTTTCGATGGCTGCACGGGTCTCAAACGCTTTTACACGGGTATCGGCCATGCCCAGAGGGAAGCCGACAACGGTGCAGACTTTGACGTCAGATCCTTTGAGTTTTTCAGCAACGAATTTGGTGTAGTACTGGTTGACGCAGACAGAAGCAAAATCATGTGCAAGTGCCTCGTCGCAGATCTTTGCAACCTGTGCTTCGGTTGCGTCTGCTTTTAAGATAGTGTGGTCAAATAATTTGGTGTTCAGCATAATTTTTTCCTTTCTTTGATGAAAAATAAATCAGAATGATAGAGAAAAGGCAGAGCCGAAAAAACACAGTTCGGAATTAACGGCTCTGCCTTTAAAAATTGTAACTATTCAGAGCCACATCTCGATTCCGCTGCGCTGCATCTCGATGTGGCTGCTCGCCATATGAAATTCCAGAAAAAACCGCTCATTCATGCAAGCATGATTCGCAATTTTTTCTTCCATTTCACATGGCTCTGAATAGTTACATATTATCTTGCGCCCTTATCGTACGGAATACCTTCGGCTTTCGGAGCCTGGGAATTCTTGGATGTGAAGGCGAGAATAATCATGGATGCGATAAACGGCATCATGCTGTAAATGTTCTTGGACAGTCCCAGATGGGAGAGGACAGTGGAGTCCGCAATGTTTGCCAGGGAACGGAATACCGCAAAGAATACGGCTGCTCCGGCAATGTGGAACGGTTTCCACTGACCGAAGATCATAACAGCGAGGGCAAGGAATCCGGCACCGGCTACGCCGACTTCGAAGTTCCAGGTGGTAACGGACGGAACGATGTAGGCAAATCCGCCGATACCGCCGAGTGCACCGGAGATGATAACACCGGTGTATCTCCACTGGTATACGTTGATACCAACAGAGTCGGCTGCCTGTGGATGCTCACCGCAGGCACGCAGGCGCAGTCCCCATTTCGTTTTGAAGAGGAACACGTAGCTGCAGATCAGAAGGATGATGCCGATGAACAGGAAGATGTTCACGGTAAATGGTCCGATCTTGTAAATGAAAGCGGCGTTGGTGTAGTTCAGCTTTGCGGAAGCTGCACCGTTTCCGGCATCCGAGCCGTTATTGAATGCTTTTACCAGGACGATGGCAATGGCAGTAGCCAGCATGTTCAGCGCGGTTCCGCCGATCGTCTGGTCTGCTTTCAGTGTGATGGCGGAGAAGCCAAGCAGCAGAGAGTAGATCATACCGGATACGGCGCTCGCCAGAATGGAAAGTGCCACAAGTGCAGGGGCCGGGAGATCCGGGAACAGAACCAGGACGAAGACACCGGCAAGGCCGCCGATCGCCATGATTCCTTCCAGCGCGATGTTGATGACACCGCTTCGCTCGGAGAACATACCGCCCATCGCAACGAGCATCAGAACAACGGCGTACAGTAAGGTAAATTTAATTAAAAGGAACATTATTTCTTCTCCTCCTTTCCGTTGTCTGCATTGGCATTTGCTTTCTGCTCTTTTTTGCTCTTGAACAGGTTTGCAACGATGCCCTTGAACAGGGTAACGAATGCGCAAAGGTAAATGATAACGGCAACGATCAGGTCCGCGATCTCCGGCTGATAATATTTCGTAGGCAGGTAAGCACCGCCGACAGAAATATGAGCAACGAAGAGAGCAGCGAAGATAACGCCGATCGGGTTGCTAAGTGCAAGAAGCGCAACCGGGATACCATTAAATCCGATGGCCGGGAGTGCTGTCGATACCTGCGGGTTCCACTCGGATGCACCGGAGAGGAAGTAGAGGCCTGCACCGATTCCGGCAAGCGCACCTGCGATGGTCATGGAGAGAACAACGTTTCTCTTCTCATTGATGCCGGCGTATTTGGCAGCATCCTTATTGAACCCGCAGGCTTTCAGCTCATAGCCGAAGGTTGTTTTGTTCAGAACGATGTAGATGATGACCGCAATGGCAATCGCAATGAAAATCGCAATCGTTGTGGAACTGGTACGGAAAATGGAGTTCATGCCGCAGTCCGGAATCAGGGATTTCGGAGAAGCGGAGCTTAATTTGTAAGTACGTGTGGTCTTCTGATCATACATGCCCGGGATGGTGTTGTACATCAGCTCATTGACAAGATAAAGACCAATCCAGTTGAACATGATGGAAGTAATAACTTCGTTTACATTGAAGTATGCTTTGAAGATACCAGGAACTGCTCCCCAGATGGCTCCGCAGACCATAGCAGCCAGAAGGCATACATACCACGGCATGTGGAGGATGATGGCAAAATACAGGGCGCCGAAGACACCGACGGTGTACTGTCCGGCAGCACCGATGTTGAACAGACCTGTTTTAAAAGCAAATGCAACCGAAAGTCCGGTCATAATCAGGGGAGCGGACTGAGCGATTTCACTTCCGATTCCTTTCGGCTTTAAGTAAAAGCCGCCTTTGATGATTCGTGTAAATCCATCCACTGCGTTCTCCGCGTTGATGCAGTATAAAATGATAAATCCCACAAGAAGACCGATCACAATACATACAAGAGAAGCGACAATGGATAGAAGAGCGTTTTTCGTTTTTTCGTTCATGCTTTTCTTACCTCTCTTTTATACTTCTTCGGGAACCGGATCCCGTTTTGCACCTGCCATGTAGAGACCGAGTTCTTCGACAGAAACGGTTTTCGGATCCAGCTGGCCGACCAGCTCTCCTTCGTACATAACAAGAATACGGTCGGAAACATCCATAACCTCATCCAGTTCCAGAGAAACCAGAAGAACGGCTTTTCCCTTGTCGCGCTGTGCAACGAGCTGGCTGTGAATATATTCGATGGCTCCGACATCAAGACCACGGGTAGGCTGTACCGCAACGAGAAGATCAGGATCTTTGTCGATCTCACGCGCGATGATCGCTTTCTGCTGGTTTCCGCCGGACATGCTGCGGGTGATGGTCACAGGACCCTGGCCGCTGCGGACATCGTACTGCTCGATCAGGCGCTCGGCATATTCGCGCACAGCTTTTGATTTGATAAAGCCGAAGGATTCAAATTCCGGCTGCCAGTAACGCTGCAGCACCATGTTCTGCTCGATGGAGTAATCCAGCACGAGGCCGTGTTTATGGCGGTCCTCCGGGATGTG
>ENA-OPVY01000677-OPVY01000677.1-human-gut-metagenome-genome-assembly--contig:-NODE-677-length-24624-cov-24.561683_pt1 | contig 24624 bp, 24 predicted proteins | sample MGYA00241503_ERZ501998 | MGnify/ENA primary metagenome ERZ501998 (study PRJEB25962, sample SAMEA2042107) | human gut metagenome | biome: human gut; feature: human-associated habitat; material: faeces... | reverse complement strand
CATCCCTGTGGTCTGCAAAGTGTAGTGGGCTCTCCGAGGGGGAACGGCTGTATAGGGTGCGCTTCGGGCAAATCGCTGCGTACGTGCGTACCAATCTCTCGTACGCACGTACGCAGTAAAACGGCTAAAATCTCCTATATAGGGGTGTTCTTCTGGAAATCAATATGATATACTCAACTTAACCAACCATCAACTAATAGGAGGCGGTAATATTATGGGAAAAACTTTTGTGTGTAGCTTATGCCGTAATGGAATCATTGGCGGTGGTTTGTACATTGATGAACAGAGCATTACATATTCAACTCAAAAGCTCACAGTCAGTCCACTGTATCGCAACCTTGTATTGCCCATGAACGAGATAAGGGAGCTTTCATGGAGTCAGATGGTCGTTCCTGTTGCAGCAATTTCCATGAAAGATGGAGAATGTTATAAATTTATCATATATAACAAATCAGGATTTGAAAAGGCATATAAGCAATATAGCAACCACCAAGAATGAAATCACCTAGCAGGGTTTGGGGCAGGCACGCCCCAACAAGAAGCTGTCCCAAAAGGGCAAGAATTTTCAAGAATTGAAAATTTGTGGCCACGGGACGATTCTTGCTCTCACGAAAACCCATACTTTTTGAAAATCCGCTTTTCGCAGCCAAAGGAGGATGCACCATGAAAAAAGAGATCGAAGCCTTCGTCAACGCAGCCAACGAGCAGGAGTTGGAAGCCGCATGGAATAACCTCTCGGCAGAGGAACAGCGAGTTTTCGAGCAGCTCATGGAGGAAGACTCACCCGAAGATGCACTGGCATTTTTTGCCCAGCTGTATGACGATGCCCCGAAGGAGCAAGCCAGCGAAACCGTGAGCATCTCCGAAAACGAAATCTATTTCAAGCGGCAGCCCTTGACCGAAGAGCAGAAGAAGCACGGCTCCTATGTAGATGAGAACGGCAATCTCCATGTCAAGAACCTGTCTGCATTCTGGATTCCTGAACTGACCACCACGGAGAAAGTCGGTCACACCACCTACACCGTGACCGGCAGCTATGAGGGCAAGGAATCCTTTTTGAAGAAACTGGAGCGCATTGTTGCCAAGAACGCCCAGCAAAAATTTGAAGATGAGGGTGCAGACGAATGACAACTGCGTCCAATTCTGCTATACTTGATCCGGTAACCAATCCTGTACTGACAGTTGCTCCACAGAATAAGGAGGACACAACAATGTCTGGAGCAACGAATAAAATCACCGCACTTTACTGCCGACTGTCGCAAGAGGACGCACGGCTCGGCGAAAGCCTGTCCATTGAGAACCAGAAGGTCATCCTTCTGGAATACGCCAAAAAGAACCACTTCCCGAACCCGGTGTTCTTTGTGGATGATGGCTACTCCGGCACGAACTATGACCGTCCCGGCTTTCAGAGTATGCTGGTCGAGATCGAAGCAGGGCGTGTAGGAATCGTTATCACGAAGGATTTGTCCCGACTGGGGCGCAATTCTGCCTTGACTGGTCTGTACACCAACTTCACCTTTCCCCAGTATGGCGTTCGCTACATCGCCATTAACGACAACTACGACACCATTGACCCGAACAGCGTAAACAACGATTTTGCGGGCATTAAGAACTGGTTCAACGAGTTTTACGCCCGCGATACCAGCCGCAAGATTCGGGCCGTTCAGAAGGCCAAGGGAGAGCGTGGAGTACCGCTGACGGTTAATGTTCCGTACGGCTATGTAAAAGACCCGGAGAACCCGAAGCATTGGCTTGTTGACCCGGAAGCGGCTGCGATTGTGAAGCGCATCTTCTCCATGTGCATGGAGGGACGTGGGCCGACCCAAATTGCGAACCAACTGTGGGCAGATAAAGTTCTGACTCCTACCGCCTACAAGTTGAGCCATGGCCGGAGCACAAACGCACCTGCCCCGGAAGACCCTTATCGCTGGGATAAAAGAGCAGTAAGTTTGATTCTGGAACGCCGGGAGTACACTGGCTGCACAGTCAACTTCAAGACCTATACTAACTCTATCTGGGATAAAAAGAGACATCTGAATCCTGTGGAAAATCAGGCTATCTTCCCGGATACACATGAGCGCATTATTGACGATGATGTGTTTGAAAAGGTTCAGGAGATTCGCAGCCAGCGTCACCGTATGACCCGAACAGGCAAGAGCAGCATTTTCTCCGGTATGGTCTACTGCGCTGACTGCGGTTCCAAGATGCAATATGGTTCGTCCAATAACAGGGACTTCAGTCAAGACTTCTTTGATTGCTCTCTGCACAAGAAGAACGGGAGCAAGTGCAAGGGACATTTCATCCGGGTAAAGGTTCTGGAAGGACGTGTGCTGAGTCATGTTCAGCGGGTGACGGACTACATTCTCCGTCATGAAAACTACTTCCGCAAGGTCATGGAGGAGCAGCTTCGTGTGGAAAGCAGCGAAAAGCTGACCGTCCTGAAGAAGCAGCTTGCCCGGAATGAGAAGCGGATTGTAGACCTCAAACGGCTGTTCATGAAAATCTACGAGGACAACGCCAATGGAAAGCTGAGCGATGACCGCTTCGACATGATGAGCCAGAGCTACGATGCCGAACAGAAGCAGCTGGAAGAGGAATCCCTCTCTATCCAACAGGAAATCGAAGTACAGGAACAGCAAATCGAGAATATTGAAAAATTCGTCCAGAAAGCGCACAAGTACGTTCATATTGAAGAACTCACTCCCTATGCTCTCCGTGAACTGGTGTCGGCTATCTATGTAGATGCCCCGGATAAGTCCAGCGGAAAGCGGGTGCAGCACATCCATATCAAGTACGACGGGCTGGGGTACATCCCTCTGGATGAACTGGAAGCAAAAGAAAAGGCGTGACCGAAGTCACGCCAAATCTTCCCCATTTAGGGAACTTTTGCAAATACTGTTTTATGGGAACTCTGCTCTGGGGAACTCCCTGTTGTACATATCGCTATCGTATATGGATTTTTCAGGGTGCGTTCTATTCGGGGGCGCACCCTGTTTTTTTACTATGCTTCATCGTTTTCCACACGAAGCATCCGGTATCCGACACCAACATGGGTCTGGATCAGATGCGGCGCATTCGGGCATCGTTCCAGTTTTTTGCGCAGGGCTGCCATATAAACACGCAAGGAGGCAATATCATTTTCCTGCGTGCTTCCCCATATTTGCTGTGTGATGGATGTATGCGTCAGCACTTTGCCCACATTATGCGCCAGCACACACAGCAGTTTGTACTCGATGGGGGTCAGATGCAATTCATTCTCACCCAACCAGACGCACCCGGCCGAGAAGTCGATCTTCAAAGGACCATTGACAAAAACCGGACTGTTTATGCCGTCAGAAGCCAGCAGATTCAATCGGCGCTGCGTTACACGCAGTCTTGCCAGCAGCTCGTCCACGGAAAACGGCTTTGTCAGATAATCGTCTGCGCCGTTGTCCAGTGCTTCGATCTTATCAGAATCTTCGCTCCGGGCACTCAGGACAATGATGGGCAGGTTCGACCATGTGCGGACGCTGCGAATGACCTCGATGCCGTCTATATCGGGCAGCCCAAGATCCAGCAGCATGATGTCCGGATTGTGGCTGGTAGTCATCATGATCGCCGTTTCCCCATTGGAAGCAGTCAGATATTTATAGCCGTGGGTCTTCAGGGTCGTTGTGATCAGACACCGTACAGGAACATCATCCTCTACGACCAGAATGGACGGCTTATTCATGAATGTTCACCTCGCTTTGCGGCAATGCAAAGGAAAAGACACTGCCATTGGGAATGTTGTCACACAGGGTCAATGTTCCGCCGTGAGCCGTCAGGATCGCACGGCAGAGGGGCAAGCCCAAGCCAAGGCTGCGGTGGCTATCTGCAATACGGCTCTGCCCGGTATAAAACATCTCGAACACCTGTGCTTTTGCGCGATCCGGAATACCGGGGCCGTTATCTGCAACTTCCACTACGACCTGATGGTCTTTCCGGTAAGCCGAAATCTGAATGACCGAGCCCACAGGGGTATATTTGATGGCGTTATCCACCAGATTGACAACGACCTGCATGATCAGCCGCGCATCCACATTGACCAGGAGGATCTCGTCCCCATACTGTGTTGTGATGGTGTGTTCGCAGCTTTTCCGGTTGACATGGTGCAGTGCTTCTTCGATCATTTCGTCCATCAGCTGCGGTGAGATCTGCAGATTCATCCGGCCATCTTCAATGCGGGTGATGGAAAGCAGATTTTCCACTAAACCAATCAGCCATTGTGCATCATCAAAAATATCGGTGCAGATCTTGTTCCGGGTCTCTGTATCCAGCGTTTCTCCGTTGGAAAGCAGATTGCTGGCATTGCCGGAAATGGAGGTCAGCGGGGTGCGCAGATCATGCGAGATCGTTCGCAGCAAATTTGCCCGAAGCTGTTCGTTCTGCGCCTGCATGGTAGCTCGTTCTTTTTCCAGCGCAATGCGACGGTTTTCCACTGCCAATGCGCATTCACCAAGGATCGACAGCAGGACGCTGTTTTCAAACGCATCCATGGAGCGTTCCGACAGGTCGATGCCGATAACACCAAACACACCGCTGCCTGTACGAATCGCAAGGTACAGTCCTTTTGCATCGGTACAGTAATCCGTTGATGCCCCCGAACGCTTCTTATTTGCAAAGCACCACTCAGCGGCACTGCGTTCCGGCGCAGAATCAAAACTGAGTCGGCTGCTTTCTTCCACTGTGTTAAAAATTTGCCCCTGTCCAAGAGAACCATCCTGCTCTGGATACACGATCAGGTTCCGGTTTAGCAGTTTGGTAAGCTGCGCTGCCGTCAGGGATAAAATTTCGTCTTCGTTGGTCGCTTTCTGCAAAAGCTGGCTGGTATCAAACAGCACCTTCGTCCGAAACGCCGCCTGTGCAGACATTTTTGCCTGATCTTTCAACCGGGTCGTCAGCGTACAGGTGACGATGGCAGAAGTCAGCATCAGCACAAAGGTGATTTGATACCCCGGATCATAGGCATGGAATGTCAGTCTTGGCTCCGTCAGGAAGAAGTTATAGAGCGCAACGCTGGCGATCGAGCCCAAAACGCCGCAGGAATAGCCAGATGTTGTAAGAGCCGTGAGCAAAACACCCAACATGTAGAACATAATGATATTGTAGCGCGCAAAGTCCAGTTGCAGGAACAAAAAGCCGATCACCGTGATGCAGGCTAGAATCCCTGCCGTAATCAGCAGGTCACGGAACGATGGGACGATGGAACGGGCAAACAGCCTTCTGCCAGAGCCGTAATCCTGCTCCACTGCTGCATCCGGGATGATATAAATATCCAGATTGGGCGCAGTCAGCGTCAATTTTTCAGTCAGTGACGGTCCACTCCAGAAATGGCGGCGATGTACGCTGGAGCGCCCCAGTACGATTTTTGTAATGCCGGAGATCCGGGCAAACTCTGCGATCTGCTGTGGAATGTCATCGCCGTAGAGGGTCGTAATATCTGCGCCCGCCTGTTCCGCCATGTGGATATGCTGCTGCAAGCGCTGTTTGTCCTGCGCACTCATCCAGTCGGCATCCGGTGTTTTGACATACAACGCAGTAAAAGAGCCGCCGAATGCCTTTGCCATTGTTGCCGCCGTCCGCACGATCTTTGCATTGGAGGGAGAGGACGACAGACACGCCAGAATATGTTCAGTGGGTGGGTCGTTCTGATTCATAAAGATCACCTGCCTTGCCCACAGTATAGCACAATTTGATGGTCACGACCACCAGCCACGTCTTTTTCCTTCCTGTCGAAGGATCTCCTTCCTCATGTGATCCAACGCATCTGCTGCCCAAAAGCCACTCAGCATGACTCCAAGAACCATCAACAACAAAACGACATCCATATGATCCGTCCTATCCTTTTTAAAGCCGGAAACACTTCTGGATCGATGCGTATTTTCCCAAAACCAGCATACTTTCATCCCGGCACAGCTGCGTATCCGGCGTAATGCTCATATCGAGCTTTCCGTCTTTTTTCAGCGCAAGAATGTTGATGTTATACTTTTTTCGGATATTGATCTCCCCGATCGTGCGATCCATCCATTCCGGCGGAATGGTCACTTCCATGATGGCGTGGTCGTCCTGCAGCTCGATATAATCCAGAATGTGTTCGGAGCTGTATCGGATCGCTGCCCACTTTGCCAGCTGCTTTTCCGGGTAGACCACTTCATCCGCACCGTTGCGCAGCAGGAACTTGGCTTGTACATCCCGCTCTGCACGCGAGACCACAAGCTTTGCACCCAGCTCCTTGAGCAGCGATGTTGTTTCCAACGAACTCTGAAAATTGCCGCCGATGGTTACGATACACACATCAAAATTGCCAACACCAAGGGAGCGCAGAAAGTATTCGCTGGTGCTGTCACCGATCTGTGCATTCGTCACATAGGAAAGCACGGCGTTCACACGGTCTTCGTTGCTGTCGATCGCCATGACCTGATGACCCAGCTCATTCAGTTCCTGCGCAATATGGCGGCCAAAACGGCCAAGCCCAATCAAAAGAATCGATTTCATACTTGTCTCCTTTATCCGATCGCGATTTTCTCCTGCGGCAGACGAGAGTGGGCAGGGCTGCTGCCAAATGCCGCATAGATCAACGTCAATCCACCAACACGTCCCAAAAACATCAGTGCGATCAGCACCCCCTGCGAAAGGACCCCCAGCTGCGGCGTGATGCCCAATGTCAGACCTACCGTTGCCACAGCCGAAGCAGTTTCATACAGACAGACTGACATCGGCAATTGCTCGGCCGCAGCAATGACAAAGGCTCCGAGGAAGAACAGCGTCAAATACATTCCTGCAATCGTGGCAGCATTCTTGACCGCGGAACCATCTATGCGCCGCCCGAAAAATTCGGCATCTTCTCTGCGGCGGAATGTCGCCAACATATTGGCCAGCAGAACGGCAAATGTTGTGGTTTTCATGCCGCCTGCCGTAGAGCCGGGCGAACCGCCCAACAGCATCAGAACCACCATCAATGCCTGTGAAGTGCTGCCCATCGCAGCAAGATCAGCAGTGTTAAAACCGGCAGTACGGGGGGTAACGGATTGAAACATCGACAATAAAATGCGCTGCCGGGCAGAGCCTACCGTGAACTCGAAGCAATAAAAGTACAGCGTCGGCAATACCAGAAGAAATGCCGTTGTGACAAGGATCACCTTGCTCTGCATCCGGTAACGGCGAAAATCAAGGCGATATGTACAAATGTCCTCCCATGTCAGAAAGCCAAGACCGCCAAAGACGATCAGTGCAGCAATCACTGTGGTAAGCAATGGGTCACATGCATACCGTGTCAGCGAAACAAATTTTGCACCCTCTGTTCCCAGCAGGTCAAAACCGGCATTGCAGAATGCCGAAATGGAATGAAACAGTGCATACCAGATCCCGCGCAAACCATAATCGGCGCAAAATGTCGGCAGCAGCAGTGCAGCACCGGCCAATTCAAACAGGGCGGTGATCCGCAGAATAAAGCCAGTCAGCCGCACGATGCCGCCCATCTGTGGGGCAGCAGTAGCTTCCTGCATCGTGCTGCGCTGCTTGAGGGAGATCTTTCGCCCGGAAAGCAGCGCAAAGGCAGCACCCACCGTAATGACGCCCAATCCTCCGATCTGGATCAGAAGAAGAATTACGCTCTGTCCAAAAGCCGACCAGTAGCTGCCGGTATCCTGAACCACAAGTCCGGTCACACAAAGGGCGGAGGTGGAGGTAAACAGTGCCTCATGGAACGGTGTGACGCACCGCTGCTGTGCAGCGATCGGGAGCATCAGAAGCAATGCGCCCACCAGATCGACTGCCGCAAAACCTGCAATAATGACCTGAAAAGAAGAAAAACGGTGCCGCTTGTAACGAGGATATTGAATCATAAAAGCTCCTTTACCTATCCGTGTGCATAAAGATTAGCATGGAATAGATAAAAGAGCCGTAAAGAAAATTGTAGAAATATAAAGATTCCATTAAAATTGATCGATCAACACCAAATAATAAATGCTGGACATCACCAGCTCAAAAAAGCGGTAATGTCCAGCATTCATTCAGATTTCTAGCCCGTGGCTCCCGGCCGCATTCTTCAAGTATTCCTCCGGGTCGCCATTCAGAATCAAATCCGCGTAGCCCAGCGGGTCATTGTAGATAAGATGGTCTGGTTGACCACCAAATCTTCCAGCCACTGTTTGCGGATGGTTTTCTTCTTGCAACCCTTCTTCTTTTTGGCGGTGGCACATTTATAATAGCGATAGACTTCTCCCGTCCGACTCGTGCCGCTTTCACCAAACATCAGAGCACCGCAGCAACCACAGTGCAGCTTGGTAGTGAGCAGATAGCTTTCCTCTGCCTTATGACGGGCAGGGGCCTTCTTATTTTTTGCCAGCTTTTCCTGCACCTTGTTGAACAAATCCTCTGACACGAGAGCCGGGATCGCATTGGGCTGTACCACATCCCGCGAGCGCAATTCGCCGATATACCGGCGATTACTCAGCATCCGCTGAATCGTATTGTAGGACATCTCCCCGCCCATCGAATTCTTAATGTTGTGCGCCTTTAAAGCCGTTCTTCTCCGCATAGGCAGTGCATTCACGAATCTGGCCTTCGATGGATTCTTCTCGCTGGTTGTCAGTGGAATAACGAGCGTAGATCACGGCAGTCATGGCAGACACCTCTCTTTTACATCAATGAACGGTGGAGCGTTCATTCAAAATTTTGATTCGTATAATGATATACCATATTTTGCGGAATAATGTAATAGAAAAATCCCCTGTTCTGAAAAAAGGCCCACCTGTCTGCTATGCTCGTCGTTGCAGCAGACAGATGGGCCTTTCTCATTTACAGATTCTCGCTGAAGAGTTTTTCCATCGCGATTGCTCTGGCTTCTCTATTACCTCCTCCAGCCAATTATATCCTGAACTAAACCAAGGAATCAATAACCAAAGGCCAGTGCTCCGCCATCGACGGCAAAATCCTGTCCGGTGATGTAGGATGCACCGTCGCCCACCAGGAACTCGGCCATCTTGCCCAGATCGCGGGTGTCGCCGTATGCGTGCAGCGGCATCCGGTTCAGGATCTTCTGCTCGCGGGCGGCATCCACCACCTGCTCGTTCATCTTGCTGCGGAACCAGCCCGGAGCAATGCTGTTGACGGTGATGTTGTCCTGTGCCCACTCCACAGCCAGTGCGCGGGTCATGGCCAGCACAGCGCCCTTGCTGGTGCAGTAGGGGACCACTTCGCTGAAGCCCAGATGCGCACTCATGCTGGTGATGTTGATGATGCGGCCCTTGTCGGCGCTCTTTTTCAGGTAGGGGTAGCAGACAACGCTCATCTCGAACAGGTACTTGACGTTCACGTTCATGATGTTGTCAAACTGCTCCATGGGGAAGTCCTCGGCGCGGCACTTGAAGCTGACACCGGCGTTGTTGACCAGAAAATCAAGGCAGCCGCCGTGCTTTGCGGCAAGGTCTGCGACCATGACCTTCATGGCCTCTACGTCGCCCACATCGCCTTTCAGGTGTACGACACTGGGGGCGCTTTCACCCACGCCCTCTTTGGGCTTTCCGGTACGGCTGATGACATAGACCGTTGCGCCGGCCTCGGCCAGCACATTCGCGATCTGGAACCCGATGCCGCTGCTGCCGCCGGTGACGATACCGGCTTTTCCTTTCAGATCTGCCATAGTGCTCTCCTCCTATCAGATCTCGACGTTGAAGTCAAAGAACTCGTTGACATTGTTGAAGCAGACATTCTCAATGGTCTTTTTCAGCTCTTCCTCGCCGGAGAAGTACTCTCCGCGCTCCACCAGGCTGCCCAGATAATTGCACAGCACACGGCGGTACAGCTCGTGACGGGGGTAGGAGATGAAGCTGCGGCTGTCGGTGAGCATACCCACGGACAGCGACACCGGGTAGAGGTTTGCACAGGCCTCGAACTGGCGCTGGATGCCGAAAGCCTGATCGTTGAACCACCAGGGTGCGCCCAGCTGGACTTTGGCCTTGGTGCCGTTATCGCAGAAGCCTGCAGCCAGAATGGCCCAGGTCTCGATCTTGGTGCCGTCCAGCGGGTAGATAATGGTCTTGGGCAATTCGCCGATGGTGGTCAGGTTGTTCAGCAGTTCGCCCACGCCCTTGACCGGAGCGGCATCGTCGCAGCAGTCAAACCCGGTGGACTGACCCACGCTCTTCACATGGCTGGTGTTGGCATCCAGATAGGTGCCGATGTGCAGCTGCATGACGTAGTGATTGCGGTTGTAGATGCGGGCCATCTCAAACAGGAAGGCGCTCTGGTACTGGTCGATCTCGTGCCGGGTCAGCTTGCCGCCGCTGCGGGCCTTGGCAAAGATACCCTCCACCTCGGCAGGGGTGTAATCGGCCCAGTTGAAGTAGGGGATGCCGTCGTCGCTGACCGTGGTGCCGGTGACCTGCTGGAAATACTGCAGGCGCTTTTCCAGCGCACCGAGCATGTCGGCAAAGCTGCCGATGGGCTGCTGGGCGGCTGCAGACAGCTTGTCCAGATAGGCTGCGAAATCTGCATTGGTGCAGAACATGGCCTTGTCCGGGCGGAACGCCGTGATCACACGGGTGAACATCTTTTCTTCGTTCAGCGCCTTGTGATAGCGCAGATCGTCGATGGGGTCTTCGGTGGTGGAGACCAGACGCACATTGCTGTGCTCCATGCACCAGCGGCGGGTCATGTGCTTTTCGGTGATAAGCTTTTTGGTGCGGTCATAAATTTCCTGTGCATTGGCTGCGGTCAGGGGGTCGTCGATGTCGAAGTAGCGCTTCAGCTCCAGTGCACACCAGATGTAGATGGGGTTGCCCACCAGCTGGGGCAGAATTTCGGCAAACTTCATGTACTTTTCGTAGTAGCTGGCGTCACCGGTGATGTACTTCTCGTCGATGCCAAAGGTGCGCATACAGCGCCACTTGTAGTGGTCGCCGCGCAGCCACATCTCGCCCAGATCTTCAAACTCCTTGTTCTCGGCGATCTCCACGGGCTGCAGATGGCAATGGTAATCGATGATCGGCATATGCTCTGCATACTTGTGGTAGAGCATCTTGCCGGTCTCATTGGTGAGGAACAGCTCTTCGCTGAAACGGTTATTCATATCAGATATCCTCCAAAAATGCCCACCCGTCTGTTCCGGATGGGTGGGCGTGTTTTCATCAGAAGCCGATCAGGGCACCGCCATCCACGGGGATGCAGGTGCCGCTGATGTAGCGGGCTGCGTCACTGCACAGGAATGCTGCGCACATGCCGACGTCCATGGGGTCGCCCACGCTCTTGGCGGGGATGCGGCCCATGATCTTGGCCAGACGCGGCGGGTCATTATCGGTAGCTTTGTGGAACATCGGGGTGTCGATCCAACCCGGTGCAATGGCGTTGACGGTGATGCCATACTCGGCCAGTTCTGCGGTCAGGGTGTGGATCAGGCCCAGATAACCGGCCTTTGCGGTGGAGTAACCTGCCACCTGCGGCTGACCGATGTAGCTGGTCATGCTGGCCTGGAAGATGATGCGGCCGTGGCCCTGCTCCTTCATCTGGGGAACAAACGCCTTGGTCAGGGCAAAAGCACCCACCAGATGCACATCCAGCACGCTCTTGTAATCCTCCACGGTCATATCCCAGATGTACTTCTTGCAGTGGTTGCCGGCGTTATTGACAAGGATGCTCACCGGGCCCTGCTCGGCAGTAATCTTGTCGGCCAGCTCCTGGGCATGGTCGGTGTCGGTGATATTGAACTGATAGTACACAGCCTTGCCGCCAAACTCTGCCAGAGTATCGGCCACCAGCTCAGGAGCGCGGGAAGCCACAATGGCCACCTTTGCGCCTGCGGAAACAAGGCACCGGGTAATGGCAAGGCCCAGACCCGTTGCACCGCCGGTGACAACAGCCACCTGGCCGGACAGGTCGTACCAGTTCTTGATGCTGAACTCCTTCATCTGTTCTTCGGTAAATGCTGCCATGGAAACAGCCCTCCTCATTCTTCGCAGGCGCGCTTGAAAGCGACCTGCTTTTCCTGATATTTATACGGTACAAAGAACTCGTGGTGGCCCTGCGCTTCGCTCTTGGTGGGCTGACCGGCGGCGGTCTTTACCACCAGCTCGGTCAGGCGGCGGGCCAGCTCGCTCTGGGTGCACTCGCCCTTCAGCACGGGGTTGGCGTTGAAGTCCATGTCCCCTTCCATCCGGGCATAGGTCGCACCGTTGCCGGTGATCTTGATGCAGGGTGCCACGGCGCTGCCCACCACATTGCCGCGTCCGGTGACGAGGAACACGATATGGGCACCGCAGCTGGCAAGGTCCATCAGACCTTCGTTGTCATTGGGGTTGGTGATGCCGAACTGCATCCAGTAGGGGTCCGGGGTGGAATCCAGCAGCCACAGGCCCGGGTGGGGTGCCGGGCAGGACACCTTGATGACGCCCTGAATGGGTCGGGAGCCGCTCTTGATAACGGCACCCATGCTCTTTTCTTCAATGGTGGACAGGCCGCCTGCAAAGTTGCCGGGGCTGACCGAATACTGACGCACGCTGCGGCAGTATTCCAGCGCTTTATCATAGGTATAGCGCAGCTCCTTTGCAGCCTGCTCCGAGGCGGCGCGTTTGAGCAGCAGATGATCCAGACCGATGGCTTCCACGATCTCTTCAAAGATCGCGGTGCCGCCCTGATCCACCAGCCAGTCATAGAAGCGGCCGACCACGACGTTGCCGGCAAGACCGCTGGTGTAGTCGCTGCCGCCGCACTCTGCGCCGATGACCAGATCCTTCACCGACATGTCCACGCGGGGGGTGTTCTCCAGCTCTTTGAGTGCGCTCTGCACCCACTCCACGCCCTTGCGGACGGCAGGTTGGGTGCCGCCCTCGTTCTGGATGAACATCCAGCTGGTGGGCTTGCCTTCTTCGTCCGCGATCTTGGACAGCCATTCCGGCTGGACATATTCACAGCCAAGGCCCACCGCCAGCACCGCGCCCACGTTGGGGTGGCGGATAAAGCTGATGAGCAGGTTGACGGCATACTGATTATCGGTGCAGCCGTCGAACCCCAGCAGCTCCACCTCGGCGCTGCCGCTTTTTGCCACGATCTGCTGGGCCACAAACTCGGCGCACTTGACCGTATAGATCACCAGCACCCGGTTCCGGATGCCTTTTGCGCCGTTTTTGCGGGCGTAGCCGGGCCAGGTGAGGCTTTGCAGTTCATTCCAATCCATAAAAAAGCCTCTCCTTTACTCGTATTTTGTATCCTTGGGCGCACCGGTCCGGACATCCAGATGGCTGGATCGCTGGTCATACACACTGCACATCACGTGCAGATGCACCCAGCTACCCGCCGGGATATCTGTTGTTGCGCGGCCAATGACCACACCGTATTTTACGATATCTTCACCCTTGCAGATATCCCGCAGGGCAATTTTGTGGCCCACCGGCACTTCAGTGGTGGCCTGTACCTCCGGTGCGCAGGCATCGCCGCGCAGCTCCACAGGACCGGGCACCAGCGGTGTCAGGGCGGTTGCCACATTGTCCGCAAGGTCGATCTGAAAGGCGTTCTGCTTTTCGTCCATGTTACAGCACTCCGAACTTGGCAAAGGCATCGGTGACCATCATGCCGTCCTCAATGGCCTTGCGCATGGTCTTTTCGGTGCTGGCCTTGACCAGCGCCTTCTCGATCACTTCGGGGGCGACGTCCTTCGGGATGATGAGCACACCGTCGATGTCGCCAAACACGATATCGCCGTTGTGGATGGTGACCTGTCCGATCTCGATGGGGCAGCGCCACTTGAACACATAGGTACGGACGGAAGAATCCTGTGCCCAGGTGCCGGAGCAGAACACCGGGAAGTTCTGCTCAATGACCTTGGGGGTATCGCGGGTATAGCCGTCCAGCACAGCGCCCACAGCGCCGCGGGCCTTGCCGCAGGCGGTGAGCAGCTCGCCCCACAGGGCGCTGTTGTGCGCACCGGTGGCAATGTAGATCTCGTTGGGTTTCAGATCGTCCAGCGCCTCGGTCATATAGCCAAACGGCTTATCCTCGGGGTACTCAAAGACATCGTTTTCCAGAACGGTGCAGGCGTAGCCAGCCACCTTCAGGCGCTTGTCCTCTTCCTCTCCGGGCAGGATGTAGGGTGCGGTAGGCACCTGTGCAGCCAGCGGGCGGATGGAAGCGGGCAGGAACTGGTGCTTATAGCCCATCTGATCCAGAATATCACCCACAACGGGGGTATAGAGCTTCTCTTTCATCAGGGCGAACATTTCGTCGTCGTTTTTCCACATAGCCATGGGAAGTCACTCCTTTATTGTTCTCAGGGTATCCAGCCATTCGAGGCACTGCCCGAACCAGCCGGCGATGTGGGGATCTGCAACGCGGTGCTTTTCCGGCTCGTCCACTTCAGGCGTTGCCAGACTCAGACCGTGCACCCCGCGGGGGTAAAGATGCATTTCGTACCGGACACCGGCAGTGCTCAGCGCATCGGCCAGCAGCAGGCTGTTCTGCACCGGCACTTCCGGGTCGGTGACGGTATGCCAGAAGAAGGCAGGCGGCGTATCTGCCGTGATCTGCGTTTCCAGCGAATACCAGCCCGGATCGTCCGAACCGGCCAGATTTTGGATACTGCCGCGGTGGGCGTACTTTCCTGCGGTGATCACCGGATAGCCCAGGATCATGCCGTCGGGGCGGGGCAGCCCCAGCTCCTTCCAGTGCACGCCGAGGCTTGCGGCCAGATGGCCGCCTGCGGAGAAGCCACACACCAGCACCGGCAGTGCCGGGCAGCGCTGCTTTGCAGCCTGCACCGCTTCGCCCAGCTGCCGCACCGGCAGGGTGCCCAGCGGGGGCTGCGCAGGCGTTTCGCGGACGGTGTAGTACACCACCGCAGCCGCCCAGCCGCCTGCGGTAAAGGCGTTGGCCACCGGCTGGGCCTCACGCGACGAAAGCCACTGGTATCCGCCGCCGGGGCAGATCAGGATCATTCCTTTGGGGTCTTTGGGGGCATCTGCGATCCAGAGCCGCGCCCCCAGCGGCAGATTCATTGTTTCCATACGCGCTTAGTACAGCAGGTTCGGCAGCCACATAAAGGTCTGCGGGAAGTAGGTCAGGATGATCAGCGCGATGAACATGGTGATATAGAAGGGCACCATCTTCTTGGACAGAGTCTCGATCTTGATGCCGGAAATGGCGGAACCGATGAACAGGGTAGAGCCGACGGGAGGGGTCAGCAGGCCGATGCCGAGGTTCAGCACCATGACAATGCCCAGATGGATGGGGGACAGACCCAGCTGCATCCAGATAGGCAGGATGACGGGGGTCAGCATCAGGATCAGGCAGGCCATCTCGATCAGGCAGCCCAGGAACAGCATCAGGATGTTGAGCAGGATCAGGATGACGATCTTGTTGCTGGTGATGGAGAACAGGCCGGTAGCGATCATGGTGGGGATGCGCAGATAGGTCAGCAGGTAGGTGAATGCGCCGGACACGCCCAGCAGGATCAGCACCTTACCCAGAGTCTCCACTACGTTTGCAAAGATGTGGGGGATATCCTTGAAGGAGAAGCCCTTGTAGATGAACAGGCCGACGCACAGCGACCACACAACGGCAGCAGCGGCGGACTCGGTGGTGGTGAAGACACCGGCGATGACGCCGACGACCACGAACATAACAGCCAGCATGCCCCAGATGGCCTTGAAGAACGCCTTGATGCAGTTCTTCAGGTTGAACTTTCCGGTGACCGGGATGTTCATCTTCTTGGAGTAGTAGTAGGAGTAGATCATCAGCACGATGCTCAGCACAGCGCCGGGCATGTAGCCGGCCACGAACAGCTGGCCGATGGAAACGGTGGTGACGCCGGCAGCAGCCAGAGTGAAGATGACCATGTTCTGAGAGGGGGGAACCAGAATGCCTTCAACGGAGGATGCCATGGTCAGGCAGGTGGAGAACTCGCGGTCATAGCCCTGCTCTTCCATCATCTTGATCTCGATGGGGCCCAGAGAGGCACAGTCGGCAGAAGAAGAGCCGGAGATGCCGCCGAAGAAGAAGGAGGCCACCACGTTGACCATGGCAGCACCGCCGCGCATCCAGCCGACAAGTTCCTTTGAGAAAGCGATCAGGGTATCGGTGATGCCGCCGGCGCTCATCAGCTCACCCATCAGGATGAAGAAGGGCACGGCCAGCAGGGTATAAGAGTTCAGGTTACTGACAAATTTCAGAGCCATCTGCATGGGGTTGATGTTCAGATAGAAGAAGTCCAGCAGAGAGGCTACACCGATGGCGTAGACCACCGGCACACGGAGAAACACCAGCACCAGGAATACGCCCAGCAGCAGGATGGTTGCGATCGTTGCAGTCGACATTTACTTGCTCTCCTTTCGACCCAGTACCCAGTGGCCCAGCACGGCAAAGATGTTCAGCACGCCGGTCACGGGCAGTGCGCTGTACATGAAGGAATACGGCACATTGATGCCGGCCATGTTGTTGTTTGCGCCCTGCTGTGCCAGCTTGATGCCGTACACGATCAGGAAGATGGAAAAGCCCACCACGCAGACAGTAGACAGGATGTCGGTGAGGAACACACCGGTCTTGCCCAGCTTTTCGTCAAACATGGTCACGGCCAGATGCTCGTTCTTGCGCACCACCAGCACGCTGCCCAGCAGGCTCAGCCACACCAGGCACAGCAGGGAGAACGGCTCGCCCCACATGGGAGAGTTGTGCATCACATAGCGTCCGAAGAAGATGTAAAAGACCACAGCCACCAGTGCACCCAGGATCGCTGCGCAGATATGACGCAGAATCTGGAACAGTGCGGTGTCGACCTTTTCCCACACGGCTCTGAATTTGTCCATAATCGGCTCCTTAATTTTTGCTTTTTCCAAAATTCCCCGCTGCCGCTGTCGGCAGCGGGGAATGCTCGTACCGGATCGATCTGAGCAGACTTTTAGTAGTTGCCGCCCTGGATCTTTGCGATGATATCCTGTGCCTCGGTGCTTTCCTTCTCGTACAGGGGTGCGCAGGCTTCCTGCCACTTCTCGATGTCGGGAACTTCCAGCAGGGTGATGCCCTTTTCGCCGAAGGAATCGTAGCATGCCTGCTCCTGCTTCTCATTGTATTCGTAGCAGGATGCGCGGGCTGCCAGAGCAGCTTCCTTGATCCAACCCTTCTCGGTGTCGTTGAAGCTGTTCCACTTGTCGGCGTTCATCAGGATGACACCGCAGCCGAAGGTGTGCGCATCGGCGATAAAGTAGGGCGCGACCTCGTTGAAGCTGTTGCTCATGTAAGAGGTGACACCGTTCTCGGCGGCATCGACGACGCCGGACTGCAGGGAGGTGTACAGCTCCGAGTAAGCGATTGCGGTGGCGGAAGCTCCCAGAGCATCCATGGTGCTGATCATCAGGTCAGTCTCGGGAACGCGAACCTTCAGGCCTTTCATCTTGTCCAGCGTGAAGGCATCGGGTTTGCCAAGACGATCGTAGACCTTCGGGGTGATGAACAGGCTGCGGGGGCCTTCGACCAGCCAGCCCAGAGCCACGTAGCCGCAGTTTGCATCCTCGACGCTCTGCAGCAGCTCGTCGCCCAGGCTGCTCTCGGCAACATCCTCAAACTGTGCCATGTCCTTGAAGACGTAAGGCAGGCCGGTGGTGCCGATCAGTTCCGCACCGTAATTGGGCAGGGAGGAAGCGTTGCCGCGGAAAATATCCAGAGTGCCCATCTGGATGCCCTGCATGGACTCTGCCTCGGAACCCAGAGTGCCGTTGATGTACAGGTCGATCTTGATGTGGCCGCCGGACAGCTCTTCGATCTTCTCGGCAAAGGTGTGTGCGCCCACGGTTGCGCCGTAGTCCTCACCGTTGACCTCGTTCCAGGTCAGGGTGAAGTCGTTGCCGGAGCCGCCCTCACCTGCGCCCGCTGCAGAAGAAGCAGCGGTGGAAGAGGCTGCGGTAGAAGCGGAAGAACCGCCGCATGCGGTCAGGCCCAGAGCAGCCGCAGAAACACCAACGACCTTCAGGAAGTCACGACGAGAAATTGCCTTTTTCATAAGAAATCTCCTTTTTTCTCTCTTTTGAAATCGTGTGTGGAACCGGGGTGGGTGCAGCGTCCTCGTGCCTCGCCGCGCCCTGCTACAAAAAACGTTTTTGTGGTTTTCATTGTCAATATCTTAACACGTTCCCACCGCAAGGTCAATATTTTTTAGATTTTTTCTCCTGTTTCGCCTTTATTTTTGACACATAGCACAATTTTTATCAAAACCGTTTTTGCGAAGTGCCGATTTTCTTTCCGAAAATCCGAAACATCTTTACTTTTTTTGATGTTTGAATTATAATTATGCAAAACGTTTCGCATATTTTTATCAACGTTATAACGTTAAAGATTCTTTGCCACAAAGCAAAGATTCGGCCAAGAATTTCTCTTCCCTCACACCGTACCAAAAAGAAAGAGGTGCTTTTGATGATTATTACCAAATTCGAGACATGGTGGGTCGAGCGCGGCCGCTGCCTGTTTGACGAAAAGCGTCAGGGCGGCGCTAAGATGGGCTGGGATGTGATCGCCATCAAGCTGACCACCGATACCGGCATTGAAGGCGTTGCCACCTGTATGGCTGCCCGCAGCGGCGCTGTGAGCGAGGCCTACCTGCAGGAGAGCATCGGCCCTGTAGTGCTGGGCCGCGACCCCCACGACCGCGAGGCCATCTTCCAGGAGCTGTGGACCATCGACCGCCACGAAGCGTTTTTCCCGGTGTTCCTGCCCGGCCCGGTGGATGTGGCCCTGTGGGATATCTGCGCCAAGGAAGCCGGCCTGCCTCTTTATAAGTATATCGGTGCCTGCCGCGACAGCCTGCCGGTCTACGCCAGCGGCAACTTCCACGGCACAGTCAAGGAATACGTGGACGAAGCCCTGTACTACCAGAGCAAAGGCATCCCCGGCTACAAGGCACATCCGGGCGGACCGGTCAGCTTTGACATGGAAGTGCATCAGGCTATCCGCGATGCTGTCGGCCCCGATTACCTGCTGATGAGCGACCCGGTGGGCGACTATACCCTGAACGAGGCCGTTACCGTTGGCCGCCAGCTGGAAAAGCTGAACTATAAGTGGTTCGAAGAGCCTTTCCGCGACTTTGAACTGTACAAATACACCGAGCTGTGCCGCACGCTGGATATTCCCATTGCTGCCACCGAGACCACCCGCGGTTGCCACTGGGGCGTGGCGCAGGTCATCGCCCAGCACGCCGCCGACATCGTCCGCGCGGATGTCAGCTGGAAGGACGGCATCACCGGCACACTGAAGATTGCCCATCTGGCCGAAGCCTTCGGCCTGAACTGCGAGATCCACACCACCACCATGAACTACATGGATCTGGTCAACCTGCATGTCAGCTGCGCCATCAAGAACTGCGAATACTTTGAGTACTTTGTGCCCGAAGAGAACTATACCTTGCCCATGAAGGGCAAGCTGCCCATCGATGAGCACGGCATCATCCATGTGCCGCAGGGCCCCGGCGTCGGCGCCGAGCTAGACTGGGATCTCATCGAGAAGAGCTGCCGCAGCTACCGTAAGCTCGAGTATAAGGGCTGATCTGCAAATCGCTATTTTCTTACCTGCTCATTTTTCTCTCCCATTTACCCCATTATCTCCATGGAAAAAGGACTGTTGCACAAGGATATAAGCCAGTGCAGCAGCCCTTTTTCCTGCTTTATCCGTTTCATTTCGTACTGTCAACGTTAAAGCAAAAGACCAGAGTTGTAAAGCCTTTTGGCTAAATAACTCTGGTCTTTTTGTTGGAGCTTGTGCAGCAGCCCCTTTTCGTTTGCATTCTGTTTTAAATCAGAAGCCCCCGGAAGTTGCCGCTGTCATACATTACGGCATTGCTGCGGAATACCACCTCGGAGCCAACATAGATGGTATTCTGCTCCGGCGCTTTGCCCTGCACCAGATACTCCACCAGTGTCTTGATGCCCAGGTATCCCTGTGCATAGGGGTTTTTCTGCACCAGATTGTTGAGTACTTTGTCCTGCAAGGCCGTCATGTTTTCCGCAAACACATCGCTGCCCACTGCAAAGATCCGGCCAGCCTTGCCGCACTGCTGCAGCGCCTGCGCCAGCATCACGCTGCTCTGCGAAAGCACGCTGCAGCAGGCTGCAACGTCCGGCTTTTCCAGCAGATGCAGGATGGATGCCTGCGCCTCCGGGCTGATATAGCAGGAGTGATCCAGATAGATGCGGTTCTGCGCACCGTTCTCCTGCATGTAATCCTCAAAGCCCTGCACGATGCGGGCGTGCTGCTCCCATTTCGGGCTGCCCGCGCAGAGCACCACGCTGCCGAACACAGGAATATGGCTGAAGATCAGCTCGGCCATTGTCCGCCCGATGACCTCGTAGTTCGGCTGTACGCTGCACAGCGGTGCCGACTGCGGGTTGCTGAAACCCACCTGCACCACTGCCACACCGCTGTCGCGGACATGCTGCCACTCCTGCCGGCTCAGTGCTTCCAGATGGCCCACCGTCAGCAGGCCGTCCAGTTTGTCTTCTGCCAGCAGGGCGCGCACCTGCTCCACCGCGCCGGAGGAAGCCGGGTCAACTTCATTCGGAAAGCGGAATTCCCGGCACTCCACGTTCAGGTCTTCCGAGCTTTTCAGATAGTCCCGCACGCCCTGCCACAGAGGCGGGTAATAGAAGCGGTTGTGGCCGCTCTCATCTGGCAGCAGCACAGCGATGTGCTGGGTTCGGCGCTTTAGGCCGGAAGCCATCTTGTTGGGCCGGTAGCCCAGATTGTCGGCGATCATGCGGATGTGTTCCCGCGTGGCATCGCTGACGCCCGGTTTGTCGTTCAGGGCCTGATGCACTGTACTGATAGAAACGCCTGCTGCCTGCGCAACGTCACGGATCGTGATTTTCTTGTTCATGCGGAATTCCTTTGTTCCCTGCTCACAATTATGAATCGGTTGTACTCATTATATCGCACTTTTTCCAACAATCAAGCAAAAGCGTTCAACAGCTACAGTAATATCCGCTATTATTGTGACTTACAAAAGGAACAAACCAATCAAACTTTTCTTCATGGTACTTTACTCATAATCAAACGGTGTTTGTGCCTTTATCCAAGTTTCGAGGGTATAAGCTCTACCATCATTGCTTTATCACGATAAATTTTGCAAAACTCTCTTGACGCACCCACACTTCCATGCTACCCTTTATTCCAAATCCTGCCGAAAAGTGGTGGTTCTCACCGTGATAACCACCGCTTTCAGCGGATGACTGCCCAGAAAGAACGTACCGCCCCGCAACACACCCGATCATTTTGCCGCCGTTTCACCCCGACAAAATTCTTCGCCTGTACTGCGTGGCGGTATTTTTCTTTTCTGGAAAGTTGCACCTTGACAACCGCATGAGCCGTCCGAACGTGATACCGGCTTTTTGTCAACGCCGCTGCATAAACAGGGGCAGGAACTGCGTTCGGAGCAAACGGTGACCCACATACATGAGCAGCACAACCTCTACTTATTTTTTGCGCCTTAACAATTCGGAAACAATTACCCAGAAACGGTTTTGAGCGCAGCGGTAGAGGGCAAGAACCGTCCCGTGGCCACAAATTTTCAATTCTTGAAAATGTTGTGCTCCACTGGGACTTCACTTCTCAAACTCTTGCGAGTTTTCCAAGTGATCTTGTTGGGGTAGCGCTTGTCGGGGCAACGCCCCTCCATCTGCTGTCGCAGACCGCGCTGCCGCTTAAAAGCCCCACTGGGGCTTTCATTGCTGCGCTGCGCTTCGCAAACGCGGTCCCACCCCAAACCCTGCTCATAGTTCGCGCCTGATGGCGCGAACAAACGGCGTGTCGTGCTTACATAACTTCACCGAGGAGTTATCGAACAGACAGGAGGTACAATGACCAAAACGAATGTTCAACCGATTCCTAGCAATTCTCGGCACCACGACACGCCAAACAACAAAACGCACATCATCAAGTTCCGAGTGACGGAAACTGAAAAGATGGAACTCCAATGCACAGCAAAACTCCTTCATCTCTCCCTCTCCACTTTTATCCGCCGTGCCATCCACAACGTCAAGATCGAGAAAACAATCATCGTTGCCGGCGGCGGAGAAGAAACCCTGACCGCTGTTTCCACTTTGCTTGCCCAGTGCAGCAAGGTGGGCAGCAATCTCAACCAGCTTGCAAGGCACTTCAATTCCGGCGGTGCGGACACCGAGCAGATCCGGGCGAAACTCCTTGACGAACTTGCAGACCTGACCGCATTCCGGCTGCACGCCGAGAAAGTTCTGGGTGAACTGTATGGCAACGCTCAAGCATATCGCCTCTAAGAATTCGGACTACACCGCCATCGAAGCGTACCTCGTTTACCAGCACGACGCGTTCACCGGAAAGCAACTTCTGGATGAGCACGGCAAGCCGAAGCTGCGGGATTCGTACCTGCTCGACACCCTTGAGTGCGGCGATTTCTCGTTCGCAACGGCCTGTCTGCTGGCAAACCGCAAGTACGGAAACAGATTTCTTCGGTGCTGTACTGCGCCACGAGCTTTGAAGATTTTTCTGACAGGCTTATGCAACAGTACGGCATCACGGTCAAGGAAAGCCGTGGGCGGCTCAGCTATCTGCCCGCCGGAAGGACAAAGTTCATCCGGGCGAAACATCTCGGTGACAACTACGACAAGGAAGCCGTGTTTGCCACGTTGCAGGCAAATACCGAACGCAAACCCAAGGCGCAGTTCAAGCAGGATACCATCGGGAAACTGATCGACATCCAGTCGAGGATGACCGAGGGCAAGGGCATCGGCTATAAGCGTTGGCTCACGAAACACAATCTCAAAGTTATGGCACAGACCGTGAAGCTTCTGCAGGAAAAGGGCTTGACCGACGAGGACACCTTGAACCAGCGCATCGCTGAACTGGAAACCAAGTATCACGATGCACTGGCAGTGGTGAAAGACCTCGAAGGTCGCATGAAATTCAACAAAGAGCTGCGCTATCATGTCGCAGCCTATACCAGCACCAAGAATGTTGCCCAGCAGTTAAAGACCGCCAAGCGCCCCGCAGCCTTTGAGGAACAGCATCGCGCAGAGCTGACAGCGTACCGAGCGGCAGCAGCCTATTTCAAGGCAAATGACCTCACCAAGCTGCCCAGCCCGAAAAAGCTGGAAGCCGAGTATGCGCAGCTGGCATCCGAAAAGGCAAAGTTCTACGAACAGTACAAGGAAGCCAAGGAAGAACTGTTCAAGCTGAAAACAGCAAAGCAGAATGTTGCGTCATTTTTCCGGGAGGAAGAACCGGCGTAACAGGAGAGATAAAGGAGTGTGCGTATGATCAACTTGAAAATCGACCCGGAGTTCCAGAATCAGATTCCGCCGCTGACGGACGATGAGTACAAGCAGCTTGAAGAAAATATCCTCAAAGAAGGCAAGCTGCTCTCTCCTTTGATCGTGTGGAACAACACACTTGTTGATGGTCATAATCGTTATGAAATCGTTCAGGAGCATCCCGAAATCTCTTTCTCCACGATGCCACTCCCCTTTGAAAGCCGGGAAGAAGTTCTCTCTTGGATTTGCAAGAACCAGTTGGGGCGGCGCAACCTCACTCCGGAGCAGAAGAAGTTCCTCATTGGAAAGCAGTACAGTGTGGAGCATCGAAAGCCCGGTGGAAACGGCAACAATCAGTATACAGCAACCACTCAGGAAGCCGTTCAGGAGGAATTGTGTCAAATTGACACAATTCCTCCCACCTCTGCGGAAGCAAGCATCCGCAAGCAGATTACAGAGCGGAACAACGTTAGCGAATCCTATGTTGTCCGCTCGGAAAAGTTCATGCGGGGCGTGGAGATCATAGAGCAGATGATGCCCGGTACGAAAGAGAAGATCCTGTCCGGGCAGTTCAAAGTCCGTGATGCCGATATGCACCGTCTTGCCAGGGCAGATTTTCCGAATCGCAAGCAGATCGTGCACGAGATTCTGCACCCGGAGGACCGCCCTTCTCCGCAGAAACGAATCTACGGAATCAACTATTCTGCACTGGAAGCTGCCGTCCGGCGAATCCAGCAGGATGTTGATTTCCTGATGAAGTATCTCCCCAAGGTGCCTGATGATGCCTATGTGAAAGTGGAGACCACGAAGATTCTCAAACAGCATAAGGCATATATGGCACAGTTTGAAGAACTGCTGAACGATGAAAAAATCGCATAACGACAGGAACTTGTAAGCCATCAACGAGCCGCAAGTGCAGGGCGGAAAGCATCCGTGCCCTTGCGCCTGATAAAAATTGAATCTTTGATTTTCTTGCCCGGCTTTGCTGCGGTGGGACGATCAAAGGAGCGTGCGTTTGAACAAGAAGAAAAAATCCACAAATCTTTCCCCTTACCCCGATGAAGCCATCGAACGTCTGGCACGGGCATTCTACCCGGCCATTCTTGCCTGCTGGAACAGCGAGGAAGGCCAGCGGTCACTTGTCGGGGCGAGGCCCCTCCATCTTGCTAACGCAAGACCGTTCGGTCGCTTAAAAGCCCCACTGGGGCTTTCATTGCTCCGCTGCGCTGCGTAAACGCGAGCTTGCCGCATGGCAGGCGGAGCAGGCTCACATCTCCGGCAAAGAAAAACAGGAAGTTTCCGCTTGCTGGGTATCCGTAAAACAGTTTTCGAAAAATGACACGGCAACTGCCTG
>ENA-OPVY01000667-OPVY01000667.1-human-gut-metagenome-genome-assembly--contig:-NODE-667-length-24976-cov-3.561976_pt1 | contig 24976 bp, 20 predicted proteins | sample MGYA00241503_ERZ501998 | MGnify/ENA primary metagenome ERZ501998 (study PRJEB25962, sample SAMEA2042107) | human gut metagenome | biome: human gut; feature: human-associated habitat; material: faeces... | reverse complement strand
CCCGCGCTTTAAATGTCCACTGTCCGAGATCACGCTGAGTCCGTCCGCCGCCAGGGCCGCCACTAAAAGCGCCGCCCCGCCGCGAAGATCCGGCGTCTCCGCAATTCCCGGAACAAGAGGATATCTTCCTCTTATTATGGCTGTATCTTTATGGAGCGATACGTCGGCCCCAAAGGCTGCAAGCCGCATCGCCGCCTCAAACCGTGCCTCATACACGGTCTCTTTAAACCGGCTCTCCCCGCTTCCCGCTGCCTCCACGGCGAGAAAGACAGACTGAAGATCCGTCGGAAATCCCGGGTATGGCCCGGTGTCGATCTCGACCCCGGCCGGACGCCGTTCCATCACCATACCGATCCTGGCTTTCGGTCCGGCCGCCCCGGATATCCGGATCCCGGCTCCCATTTTTCGGAGTGCCTTTAACGGTTCTACCAGAACCACCGGATCCACACCGGTGATCTCGATCTCCCCGCCGGCTGCCGCTGCCGCCGCCAGGTATGTCCCCGCACAGATTCTGTCTCCTGCCGTCACATGATCCGTCGAAAAGAGCTTTTCCACCCCGTCCACCGTGATAGTCCCGGTGCGCTCCCCGGATATCTTTGCTCCCATGGAACGCAGGAAGCTGCAGAGTTCCACGATCTCCGGCTCCCTGGCACAGTTTAGGAGCTTTGTCGTGCCGGATGCCAGAGCGGCAGCCATCAACGCATTCTCCGTCGCCCCAACACTGGGATATGGAAAACGGAATGTTGTTCCACAAAGCTTTTTCGCTTTTGCAATCAGCATTCCGCCATCATCAAGTATCTCTGCTCCCATTGCCCGGAGCACATCCAGGTGAAAATCGATCGGACGTTTTCCGATCACACAGCCGCCCGGATACCAGGTCGTCACCTCCCCGGCCCTGGATAACAGCGGTCCCAAAAGCAGGCTGGAAGACCGCATCTTCCCCACCGTCTTCTCGGAGATCACCGTTCCAGAGAGCCCGGAGGCATCGATCTCCAGGACATCGTCCTGAAACATCACCTGACACCCAAGGTCTCTTAAGATCTCCGCCATGAGGAACACGTCCGAAATTCTCGGAACATTCCGTATCTCGGTTCTTCCCTCTGTCAAAAGACTCGCCGCCATCATGGGCAGCACCGCGTTTTTTGCACCCTGGACTTTTATTTTTCCATGCAGAGGCTTAAGCCCCTGAACTTTAAACACCTGCAATCCGATTCCCCCGCATATGCCGCTATAAAACAGTATATGCAAGAGTATCAATTATGTTACTGCTGTTCCAGCCTGATCTGGTTGGACACACTTAGTACCATTCCCATCTCGATCATCAAAAACAGCACCGACGTACCCCCGTAACTGATAAACGGAAGCGTGATTCCCGTGTTAGGAATCACATTCGTAACAACGGCAATGTTCAAGACGACCTGGATCGCGATATGTGCCAGAACACCTGTCACCAGCATTGCACCAAATAGATCCGGCGCATTTCCGGCGATGACTAAAAATCTGTACAGCATGAACAGAAACATGAATATCACGGCTACCGCGCCGAAAAGTCCCAGCTCCTCACAGATCACCGCGAAGATCATATCGTTCTGCGGCTCCGGAAGGAAGCTTAACTTCTGGATACTCTGTCCCAGTCCCTTTCCGAGAAGACCGCCGGAACCGATGGCGTACAGTCCCTGAAGGACCTGATATCCACCGGACTTCGGATACGCCTCCGGGTTTTTCCACACCAGGATTCGGCTCAGCTGGTAGGAATGGAGGATTCCCGCCTTCTCGAGGGCGATGGCCACAGGCGGCGCGAAGACGATGACGGTGATTCCAAGTGCCACCGTCGCAATAAACGGCCACTTTCTCTTGCACGCGATAAACATCATGACGAAAGCGATTCCGCAGATGATAATACCGGAGCTTAAGTTGTTCATGGTAACGAGGAGTGCCAGAGGTCCGATGAGGACCGCGATCATTCCCCACACCCGCCATTCATTGATCTGCTTTCCAAGTCTCGTGATGAGTACGGCCAGAAGCAGGATCACCACGATCTTTACAAGCTCAGCAGGCTGGAAACGCAGGGATCTTGTTCCCAGCCATCTTTTCTTGCCGTTAACCGCGATTCCCAGTGGTGTAAATGTTACAAGGATCTCGCAGATATAGGATACCACTACTGCCGGAACAGTAAACTTCGCAAAGAAGTGATAATCGATCTTTGAAATAATCAGCATCAGGATAAATCCCGCCACGGCGATCTGTCCCTGACGCACCATGTAGTAGTTGGACGGCTGCCTGCTCACCTGGGCATTGTAGGCGCTGGAACTGTAGATCATGATCAGTCCGAATACCGTAAGGAAGATGATGACCACTAAGAGGTCATAGTCATAAAAACGGCGTGCTTTCTTTTTCCGTTTTCCCTCTTCCTGTACAGGAGCCCCGTACATCTGCTGCTGCCGCAGCATTTCCTGTCTCTGCTGCATCTCACGGCGCTGCTGCATCAGAAGCTGCTCTCTTCGCTGTCCCTCCTGCTGGCGTTTCGCCCGCTCTCTTTCAATCTGCTGACGCTCCACCTGTTCTCCGGACATCTGCTGTCTCTGCATCTGCTGACGATGTACCTGCTGTCTCTGTACCGCCTGTCTCTGCGCCTGTGCCCTGCCGCCGGCTTTTCGAACTTTCTTTCGAGCCACGCTAAGCCTCCATTACAGCGCGTTGACGCATTCCTTAAAGATCCGTCCGCGCTCCTCAAAGTTCTTAAACATTCCCCAGCTTGCGCATGCCGGAGAGAGCAGCACATAATCGCCTGCATTCGCGTAGGAAGCGCATACCTGAACAGCCTCCTGCATGTCTTCCGCATACATGATATCCGTGATACCATGTTTCTTTGCGCCCTCGGCGATCTTGTCTCTTGTCTGGCCAATGAGGACGAGATAGCGGACTTTTCCGTCAAAGCTCTCGATCCACTCGTCATACTCGGAATGCTTGTCATATCCGCCTGCGATTAAAAGTGTCGGTCCCGGCATCGCCTTGATGGCCTGGATCGCCGCATCCGGGTTTGTTCCCTTGGAGTCATTATAATAAGTAACTCCGAAACGCTCTCTTACATACTCGATCCTGTGCTCTACAGCCTTGAACTCCCTGCATGCCTCGCGGATCATATCCATCGGGACGCCTAAATGGATCGCGATGGCAACGGCTGTCATCACGTTCTCATGGTTATGTCTTCCGATGATGTTTAACTCGTTGACATCGAGGACCTTCTCGTTCTTTCCATCATGACGGTAAACGATGAAATCTCCGTCCATGAAGATGCCCTCGTCGAGCTTCTCCTGGCTGCTGAAGTAGATGACCTTGCACTTTAAGGTCTTTCCGAATTCTCTGAGGACCGGATCCTCATAGTTTAATACGCAGGTATCTTCCTCTGTCTGGTTTCTTGTGATCCCCTCTTTGACCTGGATATAGCACTCCATGGTCTTATGGCGGTCCAGATGGTCCGGAGTGATATTTGTGATTGCGGACACATTCGGATGGAAGTCCATGATGGTCTCAAGCTGGAAGCTGGAAACCTCCGCGACGGTAACGGACTCGTCTGTGGTTTCAAGAGCGTGAGCGGTGTACGGATCACCGATGTTTCCCACTACGAATACGCTCTTATAGAACTTTCTCATGATCTCGCCTGTGAGGGCTGTCGTTGTTGTCTTTCCGTTTGTACCTGTGATAGCCGCAAGTTTTCCCTTTGAGCAGTGGTAAGCAAGCTCGATCTCACTCCAGATCGGGATCTTCGCCTCGTCGATCACCGCAACGAACGGTGCCTCAAGCGGAATACCAGGGCTGATGACGCATAGCTCCACACCCATAAGGTCTGTCTTCTTCAGTTCACCGAGAACGATCGTCACCTTCGCGCCCTCATCAAATTTTGCTTTCAGCTTCTCTTCGGAAAGCTTCTCATTTCCATCATAAAGAACCACTTCGCCGCCCTGGGCAAGCAGAAGCTTTGCGGCAGAAATACCGCTGATTCCCGTTCCTGCAACTAATACTTTCTGTGACATGGTTTCTCCTCCTATATACTCGTAATGAATGACCGCTCAGCCTGCTATTTTTCTGCGCATGTCTGAACATTTCCCCTAATTATAATCCCATGTAGGCAACCAGGCAAAGGATCGCCGTGACGATCGAAAATACTGCGACAACTCTCGTCTCGGACCATCCGCAAAGCTCGAAATGGTGGTGGATCGGAGCCATCTTGAAGATTCTCTTCCCGCCAGTCTTTTTAAAATATGTGACCTGAATGATGACGGAGAGGACCTCCACCAGGTAGATCAAGCCAACGACGGCGATAAAGATCGGCATCTGCATCATGAACGCGCTGGATGCCACGAAACCGCCGAGGGCCAGGGAACCCGTGTCTCCCATGAACACCTTCGCCGGATATACGTTGAACAGTAAAAAGCCTAACAGACTTCCCACAACGGCACCTGTGATCGGGCTGATCCCGCTGTTTTCTCCGATGGCAACCACGGTGAAGAATGTCGCCACAAGGATCGTAACACTTGTGCAGAGACCGTCAAGGCCGTCTGTAAAGTTTACACCGTTGTCGGTTCCGAGAACGATAAAGAATACCGCCGGAATAAACAGCCAGCCGAGATTCAGATAATATCCATTTTCAAATCCGCCAGTGAACGGGATCAGCATTCCTGTTCCCACTTCTCCGGAAGTCATCAGATAGTAGGTGAAAATCCCCGTGATGATGAACTGACCGATGAGCTTCTGGATCGGGTTTAAACCTTCCGAACGCTTCATGACGATCTTGATGTAGTCATCCAGAAAACCGATGATTCCGAATCCCACCGTCACGAAGAGGATCGGGATGATCCGCGGATAGCTCTTAATGTAAAATAAGGATGTGATCACGATCGCCGTGAGGATGATGAGTCCTCCCATCGTCGGTGTTCCCTGTTTCTTTAAATGGCTCTGCGGACCGTCATCGCGGACCTGCTGTCCGAATTTCAGCCGGTGAAGAAATGGAATGATCACCGGGCAGAGCGCTGCGCTGATTGCGAAGGCGATAATGATCGCCAGAATTGTCTCATTTACCATGCTGAACCTCATATTTTCCTGCTGCACCTCATACTTCCTATGTAAATTGACATGCCGTCTTCCGACAGCACCATGAAATTCAGCTGTTCCGCGCCTTCGGCGCTCCCACAGCTGCCGCCTGACAACATTTCATAGCGTAAATAGTATACGTCCTTTTTTCCCAATAATCAATCAGAACATTTGCTACAAAGACCAAAAGACCTGAATTTCTCCTGCCATCTGTGCTCACATACGCACAAAGCGCAGAGTGGTTCAATATTAATCCGTCTCCGAAACCGACGTGATATCCAGATACGGCAGAATATTCGAAAAAATATCAGCCACCACCGGTGCCGCGATGGTTCCGCCGTAATAGATCCCCACCGGCTCGTCGATAGTGATCAGCGCGATGACCTGGGGATCATCGGCGGGCGCAAATCCTAAAAAAGAAGAAATGTATTTCTTTAAGCTTCTCGGCAGCTTCTCCGATGTCGCCGTCTTTCCGCCGACCCGGTAACCTGGAAGCTTCGCCCGCTTTCCGCTTCCTTCCGCCACTACCTGCTCTAAAATATACCGCATGGTCTCGCTGGTAGCTTCCGACACGACTCCCATCCGCTCCGGATAGGAAAACTTCTGGTAATATGTCCCATCCGTGCTCTCCACATTCAGCGCAAAGTGGGGCGTGATCCGCCTGCCCCCGTTTATGATGGAGGACACCGTCGTGATGAGCTGGATCGGCGTGATCTGAAAGGACTGTCCAAAGGAGACGGTGGCAAGCTCCACAAGTCCCATATTTTCCTTCTTGTGCATGATCGTCGCTGCCTCGCCGGGGAGATCGATCCCGGTCTTTCCGAGAAGCCTAAACTGTTCGAAATAATGATAGAACGAATCCACGCCAAGTCTCGCGCCAACGTCGATAAACACCGGGTTACAGGAGTTCATGGCTCCCTGTAAAAATGTCTCTCCTCCATGTCCACCGATCTTATGGCAGCGGATCTTCCGGTCTTCCACGATACGGAAGCCCGGGCAGGAGAACTTGTCATCCAGATGGACCACTCCCGCCTCCAGCCCTGCGGCGGCGGTGATGATCTTAAACGTGGAGCCAGGCTCGTAGGTATCGTTGATGCAGCGATTCCGCCACATCTTATTTCTCGCGTCCTGGAGCTCCGTCCCAGTGAGTCCGCTGCTTTCCACATTCAGCGTGAACGGGTCGTTCAGATCAAATTCCGGGACATTTACCATAGCGTAGATCTCCCCATTCTTGGGATTCATGATGATCACGGAGACCGCTTTCGCGCCTTTTTTCTCCATGACCTGGTACGCCGCCTGCTCCGCGTATTTCTGGATATTTACATCCAGGCTCACGGTCAGGGTATTTCCGGGCACCGGCTCCACCCGCTCCTCTGCGGCATTCTGGAGTTCCGTGCCCTTCGCGTCGGAGATCGTCAGTATCAGACCGTCCCTGCCCTTTAAGTACCTCTCGTACATGACCTCCAGGCCGATGATCCCCTGATTGTCCGCCCCGGTGAATCCCAGGACCTTTGATGCGAGACTTCCGTAAGGATAATATCTCTTATAATCCTCGTCGACCTTCACGCCGGAGAGTCCGAGATTCATGATCTCGTCCCCCACCGACTTCTCCACATTTGTCCGGATGATCTCCCTGGAAGACCACTTTTCTACCTTTTTCCGGACCTCCGTCTCTGGAAGCTCCAGGATCCGCACCAGCTCCCGGATCACCTTCTCCGGCTCCGTCACCTGATTGTGGATCACGGACACGGTGCAGACCGTCCGGTTCGCGGCGATCACAGTGCCATTCCGATCCACAATCTCGCCCCTGGCAGCCTTGATGATCCGCTCCCTCTTGTGGAGCTCATCCGCCATCTTGCTGTAGTGGTCCGACCTCGCGATCATCAGGAATCCCAGCTGGGCGAACAGCCCCACCATCAGAAGCGCCGAGATCAGAAAAACGATAAAAAGCTTCTTTCTGTGATGTGTCAGAAATTCCGCCATGCCAAAACCTTCATCTTAAAAGTCTTGGTAATTAATATACGGGACTTCCCGTTTCCTCATGCACGGATTTTATTACATTGCAAGAAATCCAGCCAGCGCCCTCTTCGCCCCGGCCATTCTCTCCTCAAACTGCGGATAGAATTCCTCTTCCTTATTATAAGGAATCAGATAAAACTGTTTAATGAGATAAAGACTCACGGTCTTCGCCGCCTGTCCGGAGGTGTCTTTTCCGACCACCCGCTCCAGATCCTTTAAAAAGTAATGCCAGGTACAGACAAACTCATCATACCGCTTCGGCTCCGGCATATCGATCCATTTTTTAACCTTTACCTTGGCCCTGGTCTCCTTCGCGCACTCGTAGACCTGCAAAAAGTACTTAAAACCGCCGTCCTCATAAATTCTTCCAAGCGGAAACAGACGGCAGATCCCTGGGCGGTACGCATGGATCCTGCAGCGTCCATTCTGATCTAAAAAGGAACAGGCCTCCTCCTCCCCCGCCATCTTGAGATTCGGGAGAATGATCCCATCCACCACATTAAGTTCCAGAGGTCCCGCAAGAAGCGCCTCAAAGGTCTTCCCTGTCCCCGCCGTCATGCGGTACGCGTCAAAAGGATCGAGAACCACGGAGGTTCCCATCCCGGTACAGCAGGCATGGCAGCCCTCGCACCCGGCGCAGTCCGCCTTCACCATATCATCCAGGCCATAGAGTTTTCCGTCGGAAACCTCCGCCATATCCATCTCTCTGTTCATGATCTTCTCCTATTATTTCCCATATGTAATTGTTCAGCACCCTCACCGGCAGTTTTTTCCAGATGCATGGCAACAGTTACCCTATATACTAATTTGTGCAGGAAAACGCTTATGCAAGCAAGCTTGCAGCACATTTTTCTGCACAAATATAAATTACCACATGGCTCAACTGCCAGCAAATTACTGCGCGGCCTGCGTTGTCTCCTCCGCTCCATTTTCCATGGTCTCAGTCTCCTGGACCGATTCCATGCTCTGGGCTTCGCCCGCACTCTCCGCCGCGGATTCCGATCCGTCGGACGGCATATCATCCGGAAGACCAAGACCGTCATCATACGGGATCACTTCTTCCTCCGGCGCAGGCTCCGTCTGGATCACATTTCCTTCCGCATCCGTCGGTGCCTCAGTCTCCGCCTGGGTCTCCCCGGTTCCAGGCTCCAGTCCGCCCTCGTTGTTGTTCGTGATTCCCTCGTTCTGATCCGCAAGACTAGCGTCCTCCGTCATCGTATCCGTATCCGGGAATACATTTAAGTATGGAAGCGCTTCCGCCATGATCTTCTGAAAGACCTCTGTGGCGAAAGTGCTGTGCGCCTGCTCTTTGCCCGGAAGATTCGGGGTATCGATGACCACGTACACAAGAAGCTGCGGGTCATCTGCCGGCGCGAAACCGCAAAAAGATACAAGATAGTTGTGGGCGGAACGCGGAAGCTTCTCCGCCGTTCCCGTCTTTCCGCCGACCTTATACCCGGCAACACGTCCCGCCTTACCGGTTCCCTCCTCATCGTCGACCGTCATAAACAGGGCGTGTCTGATAAAGTCACTGGTGGACTGGGAAACGGTCTCCCGCACCAGATTCGGCTCTATCTTCTTCACAACAGAACCCTGATCATTTAAGATCTGCTTTACCACATGAGGTTCATAGTAGGAACCGCCGTTGATGACAGACGCGAATGCCGCCGCCATCTGGATCATCGTACTGTTATAGCTCTGTCCGAAGGAGTTTACCGCAAGGTCTGTCGGGCCCATATTGTCCGCATTGTAGATCAGTCCATATGCCTCTCCCGGAAGATCGATTCCGGTCTTCTGACCCATGCCGAATAATTTCTGATATTTTGCAAACCGCTGTACTCCGAGTTTCGCCGCGATCTGCATCATAGCATCGTTGCAGGATTTCATTAAGGACTGCTCCAACGTCAGGATTCCGTGTCCATAGATATTGGAACATTTGATCCTGTAGCCGCCAACATCCTGTCCGCCGTCGCAGAGAAATGTATCATTCTGACTAATGACGCCTTCCTCAAGCCCCGCCGCAACTGTCATCGGCTTCGCCGGGGAACCCGGCTCGTAAGTATCATTTACACAGAAATTTCTCCACATCTGGTTCCAGGCATCCATCCTGCCCTCATCCGTCATGGCCGTGATCTCTTCCTGAGAATAGGCATAGCTCAGATCTCTCGGATTATTTAAATCGAATCTGCGGTTCGAGGACATTGCGAGGATCTCACCGTTTCTCGGGTCCATGGCGATAACAGCCGCCGTCTTGCTTCCGATCCCGCTCATCCATTCGTCGATATACTTTTCCACGATCCTCTGGATATTCACATCGATGGTGGAGACGATGGTATTTCCGTTCTCAGCGGATTTAATGACCTTCTCCATGTTGGACTCGTCATCCAGGTATCCATACTCTCTTCCGTTTGTTCCGGTGAGCTGGTCGTTGTAATACTGCTCAATTCCGCCGCTTCCCTGTTTTCCGTTATCATAGGAGAATCCCACCACGTTGCAGGCCAGGGTATTGTACGGATAAAATCTCCGGTACTCATCCTCAAACCAGACGCCCTTGATCTTCTTTCCACTGTCTTCCTTTGACTTCGCGTAGGCATCATTCAGCTCTTTCTTTTTTGCCTCAAATTCTTCCTTCTTGTCTGCGGAGATCTGTTTCTCATAAGGCACATAGTAGGAATTTTCATTGGCGGAGATCGTCGCCAGAATATCTGCCCTGTCGTATCCGAATACCTCACAGAGGGCGGACACCGTCGGTTCCAGGTAGTTCTCTTTATCCTGGTTGATCTGGTTCGGATCAAGGATCAGGTTGTAGACCTTCTCACTGGTAGCCAGATATGTTCCGTTCCTGTCCACGATATCGCCACGGCGGTACGGGATCGTCCGGCTGTCGTAGGAGGAATGCTGGTTCAATACGATCTGGGTGTAGTCCTCGTTTTTATCCTTGATCATTCGGTATAAAACAACGACAAGACCAAACAAAGCCAGCGTCGTTACGAGAACCGTAACCGCCAGCTTTTCTTTCATACTCATAGTAAAAACTCTTTTATTATTACCGTTCCGGGATGTCTTCATACTGTCTTACATACTCGCTTTCCGTCTTATTGTATAAGCGGACCTGGTCCTTATTAGCATAAACCATTCCCAGTTCCTCAGTCGCTACCTTATACACATAATCCAGGTCCACCGACGTGTTGATCCTTGTGAGAAGGGCGTCGTTGTCCCCTTTCAGCTTTTCAATACTCTCTTCCAGACTCTCGATGTGATTCAGTCTCGCTGTGACGGAAGACTGAAGCTTTAAATAACTTACACAGATATACAGGGTACAGATCACTGCCACTGTCAGTAATAATACGGAGAAAAGGTTCATCTGAAGCGCTTTTTCCTGATTTCTCCGAACTGTAACGGTATGGGATAAATTCCGCTTCTGCTGGTGTCTTCTCTCCTGCTCCTCATACTGCGGAGCACGCTCGACTTTACGGACGGTATTTCCCTCTATATATTCTCCTGTCTGCGGAACTCTTCTCCGTCTCCTTGCTGCCATACCATCACTTCCTTTCTAAAAAACAATTTCTCAGCTTCTCTCAAACACGCGAAGCTTCGAACTCTTTGATCTTCTGTTCTCTTCCAGTTCTTCTTCTGACGGGACGATCGGTTTTCTCGTCACAACGCGGCCCTTGCTCTTTCTTCCGCATACACACACCGGGAACTCCGGCGGGCAGATACACGGGTTCTCATTCGTGCGGAATCTCGTCTTTACGATCCGATCCTCCAGGGAGTGGAACGTAATGATCGACAGGCGTCCACCCGGATTTAAGAGGTCGATCATCGTGTCGATGGAATCGTTCAATACGTCAAGCTCATGGTTTAACTCGATCCGTATCGCCTGGAATGTCCGTTTAGCCGGATGTCCGCCCTCGGCACGGATCTTTGCAGGAATCGCGCCGCGGATGATCTCCGCAAGCTGCAGTGTCGTCTCGATCGGATGGATCTCCCGCTCTCTGACGATGTGCTTTGCGATGTTCTTTGCAAAACGATCCTCACCGTAATCGCGGATAATTTTATAAAGCTCCACCTCACTGTATCCATTTACGATATCCGCCGCGGTCTTATCGTTTCTCTGATCCATTCTCATATCAAGCGGGGCGTCCTCCCTGTAGGAGAATCCACGGTCCGCCGTATCTAACTGGTAGGAGGACACGCCAAGATCCAGGTAGATGCCGTCCACCTTCTCGATTCCAAGGTTGAAGAGCACTTCCCGGATATTCTTGTAGTTGCTTCTCACGATCGTTACTTTATCTTTAAATTGGAGAAGACGTTCTGTCGCCGCCGCGATCGCGTCCGCGTCCTGGTCGATACCGATCAGGCGGCCGTTTTCGCCGAGTCTCCGTGATACTTCGTATGCATGTCCACCGCCGCCTAAGGTTCCATCCACGTAAATTCCATCGGGTTTTACGTTCAGGCTGTCGACGGTCTCCATCAGCAGAACTGATTTGTGTTCAAAAATCATATGCCAAGACCTTCCATATTTTCTGCAATTTCTTCCATGTCATCGTAGACATTCTTTTCGTTCCATACCGCCTTGTTCCAGATCTCTATCCGGCTTCCGACACCGACTAAGACGACGTCTTTTTCCAGCTTCGCGAATTCTCTTAAAACAGAGGGGATCAGGATTCTTCCCTGCCTGTCCACCTCGCAGGCGCAGGCACCAGCCAGGAAAAATCTCGAAAACTTTCTGGCGTTGGCATTCGTAAGAGGAAGTGCGTGGAGCTTTTCCTCAAAGGATTTCCACTCGGAATTTTCGTACACGAAGAGACACCCATCCAATCCCTTTGTAACAACGAACTCATCGCCCAGCTGCTCACGGAATTTGGAAGGGACAATCAGACGGCCTTTTGCATCGATTGTATGACTGTACTCTCCAATGAACATTATCCACTCCTGTGATCATGTGACCCATAGTGATCCACTGATCCACCATTTTAAACCACTTTAATCCACTTTCCACCACTTCTAATGTAATCTTAGTACATTTAGATTAAAATAGCAAGGAATTTTTCACTTTTTCATGTACAAAACAAGGTGCCATTTTATAGAAATTTTCTTATAAAACGCGAAAAAGCCGCCTTTCAGGCAGCTTTTTCACATTTTATCTGGAGTATATTCGCTTTTTATGTACTGCGGACCCTTTAGTATCCTGCGTCCATATACTGTTCGATCAGTCGGTCAAGCTCCACACTGTACCGATAGATCAGATCATAGGACTCTTTTCCATCAATACTTCCGTTCAATCGTTTTCTCGCTTCCTCGATCTGATTTACCAGCTCTTCCCTGCTCTCCATATCAGTTTGCTTCCTTTCCCTGGACGAAAGCCTTTCTCCTGTTGTAAATAAGGATCACAAGAGAGACGGTCGCCAGCACAACAGACAACGCCTGGGATACCGCGATCTGGGTACCCGGTATCAGGAGAGAATCCGTTCTCAGTCCTTCGATCCCCGCTCTTCCGACTCCATACCCGGCCAGATAGATACAAAGCATTTCCCCTGTGAACGTTTTCCGCTTGCGGAACCAGAGCATGAACATCAGGAGACCGAAGTTCCAGAGGGACTCGTAGAGGAACGTCGGATGGACCTGAATGTACTCGATTCCATTGTCCAGGATCAGATGGTCAAGGAGATTTTGTGAGATCATGCTCTCATTCACAATACTGCGTCTGATCCGCATGGCAAACAGGCAGTCTGTGTAGCGGCCAAAGGCCTCGCAGTTGATAAAGTTACCCCATCGTCCGATCATTTGTCCGGTTACAAGTCCAAGGCACGCGCTGTCTGCCATGGACAAAAAGGAAAGGTGGCGTTTTTTTGTAAAGACAAGCAGCGTCAGGATTCCGGCGATCACTCCGCCATAGATCGCAAGTCCGCCTTTCCTCAAGTTCACGATCTCTATCAGATGGTCCTTGTAGTAGGCCCACTGGAAGAAAACATAGTAGATCCGCGCTCCGATGATGGAAAAGATAATTCCGTAAAGCGCAAAATCAAGGTAAATATCCGGATCCTGTCCCCTGCGCTTCGCATCGGACTGGGCAACACAGAGTCCTAAGATCATGCCGATCCCGATGATCAGTCCGTAGTACGCAAAGGATATTCCTCCGATTGAAAAACTCTTCACCATGTGGGGAATCGAGATCCCCAGGTGAACGAAGCTTACATCTGCTCCTGACATTGATTCTGTTCTCCTTTTTTCTTTGGTGAGTTTTATTTTACTCCGAAAAGCGGCAAAAAGCAAACAGATTCGCTTGACAGTCCTCGTGTTTATTCGACATGAACTGCCGTTCACGTCTTGCGCAAACAGGAACCGTCAGGAATCTGTCCTAAAACAAAAGAAAAGCCATGGAATGGTGTTTAACTGATACACTCCATGACTTTTATATTCCTTATTCTATCAGATCTTCAGGGGAAATTATACATTGAACCGGAAAAGAACAACATCTCCGTCCTTCATCACGTAGTCCTTACCTTCCATGCGGACAAGTCCTTTTTCCTTCGCTCCGTTGTAGGAACCGCAGTCTAAGAGATCCTTGTAGTTTACAACCTCAGCCTTGATAAATCCGCGCTCGAAATCGGTGTGGATCTTTCCTGCTGCCTGCGGTGCTTTTGTACCGACCTTGATGGTCCATGCACGTGTCTCCTTCTCTCCTGCTGTCAGGTAGCTGATAAGACCGAGGAGACGGTAGCTTGCCGCGATCAGCTTGTCAAGTCCGGACTCCTTTAAACCAAGGTCATCTAAGAACATCTTTTTCTCATCGTCATCTAACTCGGAGATCTCCTCCTCGATCTGCGCGCACACAACAAATACTTCGCTGTCGTTCTCAGAAGCGAACTTGCGGACAGCCTGTACATGCGGATTGGAAGCGCCGTCATCGGCAAGATCATCCTCACCGACGTTCGCAGCGAAGATCACCGGTTTCCAGGTAAGGAGATCTAAGGAAGCAACAAATGCCTGCTCCTCATCGTCCTCACACTCAAAGCTCTTTGCAAGATTGCCGTTCTCGAGGTGTTCCTTCACAGCCTTTAAGATATTTAATTCCTTCGCAAGTGCCTTGTTGGAAGCTGCGCCCTTGCCCATCTTCGCGATCCGGCGGTCAATGACCTCGATATCGGAGAAGATCAGCTCTAAGTTGATAGTCTCGATGTCGCGGAGCGGATCAACGCTTCCATCTACATGAATAACGTTCGGGTCCTCGAAGCAGCGGACAACGTGAACGATAGCGTCTACCTCACGGATATTCGCGAGGAACTGGTTTCCAAGTCCCTCACCTTTGGATGCACCCTTTACGAGACCTGCGATATCTACGAACTCGATCACAGCCGGTGTGATCTTCTCGGAGTTGTAAAGATCCGATAAGAGCTTCAAGCGGAAATCCGGTACTGGAACAACGCCCACGTTCGGGTCGATGGTACAGAACGGATAGTTTGCGGATTCAGCGCCCGCCTTTGTCAAAGAGTTGAATAATGTACTTTTACCTACGTTCGGCAGGCCGACAATGCCAAGTTTCATGGTAATTTTCCTTTCTAAACCTTTATGCGCAAAAATATGGTTTTTACATAATTTAATGTGATCCCATACGACCACAAGTGTATTTAGCATAGCACAAAACATGCGGAAAAGGAAGGGAATTTCCGCAAAAAAGGAGTCAAAAAGAGTTCATCCGGTCAATTTTTTGTGACCGGATATATCTTTTTGACTCCATCAATGCTTTTTATCTTTGTCTCCGAATCAGTTTTCCTGTCAGAAACATATCTCCATTTTCCGCTGCTCTGTTGATGAACCCAGCCTGGAAACACTATTTTGCTCCCGGCTTAGTCGTCTAAGTCTTCCTCGCTTACGATCTCATCGTACTCCGCTGTATCAAGGAACTCGTCGAAGGCGTCCGCAACGATCTCGTACTCCTCGTCGCTCTCGATATTCTGGATATCCGGGTTGCCATCTGCGTCCTCTGTATAGCGGTATAAGTAGACCTCTCCGTCCTCAGCCTCATTGCCGTCTAACGGGAGAAGCGCAATATATTCCTTATCAGCCGCCTCGAAGATCGTAAGAACCACGCACTCTAAATCCGTTCCATCATCCAGTGTCAGAGTAACTGTCATCTCCTCGTCGTTTGCTGCGTCCTGGTTCATGTTTTTTTCCTTTGCCATAACCTTAATTTTCCTCTCATTTCCGGCAGTGTGCCGTTAGTTGACAGCCGTTTTTTCTGCGGCCGCTGTTTTTTATAGAATACCAGTAAATATCCATAAAATCAATAGAAAGAATTGCCTAAATCCACTACCACCGTTACAGTACACGGGCACTCCATGCCCGCGCACTGTAACTGGATTTTGCCGATGCTTCGCATTCCGAATCGGCAAAATCCGCGGTCATAACGGTATCATACGGAATTTTCAGTTCAGAAAATTCCTACCCATGAAAAGTAACCTACCACCACTGTATTGTACGGAATCTCCAGTCCAGAAAATTCCTACCCATGCACAGTAACATCAGTATTCTACTCCGCGTCGTGCCGTGATTCCCTTGTCAAACGGATGCTTTCTCTTGCAAATCTCCGACACATAGTCCGCCGCCCCAAGTAACGCCTCCGACGGGTTCCGCCCCGTAAGGACAATTTCCAGCCCATCCGGCTCGCTCTTTTTCGGCCGCTTTTCCAGAAAATCCAGGACATCCTTTTCCGGTACCATCCCGTAATTTACCGCCGCCATGATCTCGTCAAAGACCACGAGATCCGCAGTTTTCGCCAGCTCTGCCGCCTCAAAAAACAGATTTCTGTTATAATCCGCGCACTCTCTTTTCGTCTCCTCATCCATGGACCGGACAAAGCCAAAGTTCTTCCGGCACGGGATCAGTGTCACCTCCGGAAGTTTCTTTAAGATCTCCACTTCCCCGGAGTTATCTGTTTTTAAAAACCGCGCGATCACGACACGCCTACCGCTGCCCGCTGCCCGGACCGCAAGCCCTATCGCCGCGCTGGTCTTTCCTTTTCCGTCACCACAGTAAATATGGACAAGTCCCATTTGTCTCCTCCATTCTTCATGCATTCACAACAGGAAAGAACTGTTCTCTGCTGTGGTGCCTTTCCGGCGGCCTAAGCCGCAATGACTCTGGATCCTCTCTGAAACCTCTACAAACCTGCTTCCCCGATAAACCGCGAAACATCCGTCTTCCTGTGATACCGCTCCCGCACCGCCGCCACATGGAGCCGGTCCCTTGCGCGGGTCAGTGCCACATAAAACAGCCGCCGCTCCTCCTCGATATCCGCCGGGAGCCCCGCCTTGTGATGCGGAACGATCCCCTCATTCACATCCACCACGAACACCACCGGATATTCCAGCCCCTTCGCGCTGTGCATCGTGGACAGTGTCACCCGTTCTTTCGCTTCCCTGGTCTCTTCGAGATTCTGCTTTTTCAACTCTTCCTCGTACCGCACCGCATGTTCCTTCCACGCCTCGAAGGTCTCAAACTCCGCCGAACTCTCCGCCAGCTTGTCCGCTGTCTCGAAAAGTTCCTCCGGTTTCATTCTCCGGAACTCCGCGTAGGACCTGAGATAATCGTCATATCCGATGACCTTGCGGATATAGTTCACCGCTGCCACAGGCTTCAGTCTCGACATGGTCCTGAGATCCGCCTCCAGGTCGCAGATCCGGTCCTCCATCCAGTCCCTGTCCTGATAAAAGGACTTTAACCGGTCGAAGGACACCGTCGGCGTATCAAAGGCGTCCCTGCTGAAATACCGATTCGGACGGTTCATGATCCGGTAGAAATCCGACCGTTTCCTGCTGCCCGCCGCAATCTCCATGTAGGCAAAGAGGTCCTTCGCGATCCAATGGCTATAAAGGTTTGGGATCACATCCCGGAGCTGAAAGGGAATATTGTACCCCATGAGCCGCTCCGCCATCAGCCCGGAGTTCGCTCCGGTGCGGAACAGCACCGCGATCTCGTTCCACATGTACCCGGCGTCATGGTACGCCCGGATACTCTGGGCCACCGTGTCCATCTCATGTCCCGGATTGTCAAAGACTCTGAAATCCACCGGCCGCCCGGATCCCCGGAACGGCTCCAGTTTCTTCTCAAAGCGAACCTTATTGTGCCCGATAAGCTTCAGCGAAGTCTCCACGATCTCCTTTGTGGACCGGTAGTTTGTTCCAAGAAGAACTCTCCTCGTCCCCGGAAAATCCTTCTCAAATCCCAGCATGATCTCCGGCTTCGCCCCGCGGAACCGATAGATGGACTGGTCATCATCCCCGACGATAAAGAGATTATTTTCCGGCAGTGCTAACATCCGCACCACCTGGTACTGCAAAAGATTGATGTCCTGGAATTCGTCCACCAGAATATACTTAAATTTTTTCTGCCAGGCAGCCAGGATGTCCTTCCGCTCCGTGAACAGCTCATGGCACATGACGAGCATATCGTCGAAATCAATCTTTCCCGTCTGCTCCAGCATCTCATCGTACCCGTCATAGAGTTTCTTAAACCACTCTTCCGGGCAGTTCTGGGAATAGTAATATTTTAAGTCAAGGCGCTCGCCCTTCACGTAGCTGATCTCGTTGATGATGGAGGAGATAAAGTCCGCCTCGTCCTCCACCTCCATCCCGGACTCATCGAGAAACTTTTTAAAATACTGCCGCTTTTCCTCCCCGCTGATCACATTTCCGGCGGGAAAGCGGTACGCCCACTTTAAGATGTGGTAAAAGACGGAATGGAAGGTTCCGAAACTCACACGGCTGCCCGCGGCTTCCAAAGAATTTCCGGCTCCCTGCGAGCGCTGCCTGGCCTCGGCCGCACTCTGTTGGCTTTTTTCCGGCCTATGCAGACTCCATCCGTTTTTCGGCAGGTGATCATCTTTCTGCCCCGCCTTTCTCCGCTTTTCATCTTCCTCCCGCACCAGCCTGAGAAACCGCTCCTTCATCTCCGCGGCCGCCGCTTTCGTGAACGTAATGACAAGAATGCCGGAGGGGTCAACGCCCGCCTCCAGCAGTCTCTTGATTCTGTGTGTAATTACTGTTGTCTTTCCGGACCCTGGACCCGCTAAGACCATCATCGGTCCATCCCGGTGCTCCAGAGCTGTCATCTGTGCTTTATTAAAATCCATATTTATCCATTCCGGTCAGGTTTCTGTCTGTTTCTGCCCGGTCCGCCGCATGATCGTATTGCGGTTTTGAGACTGTTCAGTCCTCTCACAGTTACGCGATTTACAAATTACTCAGCAGTCTCCAACAGCTCAATTCCCTTCCTGATACGTGTCAGGGACTCCTCTTTTCCGATAATCTCCATGATCTCGGTAGCGCCTGCCGGTGTCATCTGTTTTCCAGATACCGCTGTACGGATCGGCCACATAACGAAACCAGTCTTTACGCCCTTATCGGCAACATACTTGGAAAGAGCCTCAAACAGGGCATCATTGCTGAAGTCATCCTGTGCCTCAAGGATCGGAAGAACCTCCTTTAATGTCTCTAAGGAGTTCTCCTTTGTTGTCTTCATCTTCTTATGGATATACATATCCGCACTGTACTCCGGCATCTCCTCGAAGAAGTCGACCTGATCCGCGATATCGCACAGTGTCTCGATTCTTGTCTTCACCATTCCGGCAACCTTCTTTAAGTCTAACGGTTTCTTGATCGCAGCCTCAAGGTACGGCTTTGCAAGCTCGAAGAACTTCTCATCGTCCATCTTCTTGATGTACTCGCCGTTCATCCAGCGAAGCTTTGTCATATCGAAGACAGCCGGGGACTTGCTCATATTGTGGTAGTCGAACGCTTTTACAAGCTCCTCAAGAGTAAAGAACTCCTGGTTGTCTGTCGGGGACCATCCTAAGAGGGCAACGAAGTTTACGATCGCCTCTGTTAAGAAGCCCTGCTCGAGAAGATCCTCGAAGGAGGAATGTCCGCTTCTCTTGCTTAATTTCTTGTGCTCCTCGTTTGTGATGGTTGGGCAGTGTACATATACCGGAACTTTCCAGCCGAATGCGTCGTAGAGACGGTTGTACTTCGGGGAGGAAGAAAGGTACTCGTTTCCGCGGACAACGTGTGTGATCTTCATCAGATGGTCATCCACAACGTTTGCGAAGTTATAGGTTGGGTATCCGTCGGATTTGATAAGGACCATATCGTCGAGCTCTGCGTTGTCTACCGTGATATCTCCGTAGATCTCATCGTGGAATGTTGTGGTTCCTTCTTTCGGGTTGTTCTGGCGGATAACGAACGGCTTTCCTGCCTTTAAGTTTGCCTCTACCTCTTCTTTGGTAAGATGCAGGCAGTGCTTATCGTAAACCATGATCTCCTCACCGTTTACGGTCTTCTTTAAAGAATTTAAGCGTTCCTGGGTACAGAAGCAGTAATATGCCTCACCTTTTTCTACAAGCTTTTTCGCGTACTCCATGTAGATTCCGGCTTTCTGGCGCTCACTCTGGACATACGGACCATAGCCGCCGTCCTTATCCGGACCCTCGTCATGGATCAGTCCAGTCTTTGCCAGTGTGCGGTAGATGATTCCCTCAGCGCCCTCAACGTGGCGCTCCTGGTCTGTATCCTCAATACGGAGAATGAAATCTCCGCCTTCATGCTTTGCGATCAGGTATGTGTAAAGAGCTGTTCTTAAATTACCTACATGCATCCGGCCGGTCGGGCTCGGCGCAAATCTTGTTCTGATTTTTTCCATAATCCATATCTCCTGTTGATATATATTTATCCGCGGATAGTTCCGCAGACAGACATTCTTTTTTCTATACCGTCATATCTAATAAATGACAAGCCAGATTAAAGTACACCATCAGACTCACCGCATCCACGATCGTCGTGATCATCGGTGACGCCATGATCGCCGGATCAAGCTTTAAGACCTTCGCCCCGATCGGCAGTGTGCATCCGATCGTCTTCGCAACGATGACCGTACAGAACAGGCTGATCACGACGGTCACGCAGATCATCGTGTTGCCCGGATACTGGATCATCAGACGGATAAAGTTTACCACCGCCAGGACAAATCCAACGATCACGCCGACCCGTACTTCCTTCCACACGACCTTCAGGATATCCGAAGGCTCCACATCGCCGATAGCCATACCACGGATGATCATGGTGCTGCTCTGGCTTCCGGAGTTTCCGCCGGTATCCATAAGCATCGGGATAAAGCTTACAAGAAGCGGGATTGCCGCAAAGGCATTCTCATATTTTACGAGGATTCCGCCGGTGATCGTACTGGAAAGCATTAAGATCAGAAGCCACGGGATCCTGTTTTTTGCCAATGTGAAGACGCCGGTCTTTAGATACGGCTTTTCACTCGGCAGCATCGCTGCCATCTTCTCGAAGTCCTCGGTGGCCTCCTCTTCCATGACTTCCATGACATCGTCAACGGTGATGATCCCCACAAGGCGGTCCTCACTGTCAACTACCGGCATGGAGAGCAGACCGTACTTGTTCATCGTGTCTGCCACCTGCTCCTGGTCATCGGTCGTCTGGGCTTTGATGACGTGGGTGTCCATAATATCGCCCACCAGGCGCTCATAGGGCTGAAGGAGAAGATCCTTCACCGTCACAACGCCGTCCAGCATTCGTTTTTCGTCCATCACATAGCAGGTGTAGATCGTCTCGGAATCCACCGCGTGATGACGGATATAGGCGAAACACTGTTCCACCGTCATAGTCTTCTTTAATCCGACGTACTCAGCCGTCATGATACTTCCGGCTGTGTTTTCCGGATAGTTTAAGAACTGGTTGATCAGCTTTCTCGTCTCCGGCTTCGTGTTCTGAAGGACACGGCGGACCACCGTTGCCGGGAGTTCCTCCACCAGGTCTACGGCATCATCCACATAAAGCTCTTCCACGATCTCGGAAAGCTCTTTATCGGTGATGCTGTTGATAATGTGACTCTGCTTGTCCACCGGAAGCTCGGCAAACACTTCGGTCGCCAGCGCCTTCGGCAGCATCCGGAACACGATGACCGTACGCTCGGAATCCAGTTCTTCGATGAACGACGCGATATCCACCTCGTTCAGTTCCACAAGCTCTTCCTTCAACAGGCGGTACTTTTTCTCCTTCGCCAGCTCCAGAAGATGCTCCATGTCAAATGTCTCATTTCCATCATTCGGCATTTTCTTTTCCCCCATAATCAGTTGTTTTCGCTCAGCATTTTGCCGATCTTTTCACGCGATTATGGAAGCAAAGACACCTGCAGCCGCCGCATTTCCCCTGCGCCGGTCCACAAGCTCCTGTACAGTTAAATTCGGCAATACACATAACAGATCGTCCCTGTCATGCATATTGCCACCGGTTCAGGGTGTGCGTCTGCTTCCATCGTATGACTTCGACCTTCCATTATGTGTTCACTTCCTTTCTCTGTGCTTTCCATTATAAGAAAATTTTACCCAATTGGCAACCGGTTACGCAGTTTTTCGTGAAGAAGATAAAAAAAACCGCCAGAATATGGGCTGGCAGCGTTCATAAACACAGTGTCATTAGTTTGTTACTATTACGTTACTGGTTGTGCGTATTTTACAGCGTTTTATGGAACGAAAACCCCAGGAAACATAAGGTTTCCTGGGGTTATAATACTGCGTGGATTAAGCTCTGGAAAGGTACTCACCGGTACGTGTATCGATCTTAACGCGGTCACCCTGGTTAACGAATAACGGAACGTTGATCTGAGCGCCTGTCTCAAGAGTAGCCGGCTTTGTTGCGCCTGTAGCTGTATCGCCCTTGAAGCCCGGCTCTGTATCTGTGATCTCGAGCTCTACGAATAACGGAGCCTCAACAGAGAATACCTTGCCGTTGTAGGAGCAGACTTTCACAGTCTCGTTCTCTTTTACAAACTTTAATGCATCGCCAACAACGTCAGAGGATAATGCGATCTGCTCGTATGTGTTAACGTCCATGAAGTTGTAAAGATCGCCGTCTGCGTACAGATACTGCATATCTACGCGGTCGATTCTTGCTGCCGGGAATTTCTCGGTCGGACGGAATGTTCTCTCAACTACACCGCCGTTGATAACGTTTTTTAATTTTGTTCTAACGAAAGCAGCACCCTTACCCGGTTTTACGTGCTGGAACTCTAAGATCTGAACAACCTGTCCATCGATTTCAAGTGTAACGCCATTTCTGAAATCACCTGCTGATACCATAAATGATAATCCTCCTTAAAACTGTTTCCAATTATTTCATTTCAAATTTCACGCTTATCGCTGATTCTATCCTATTCTATACTATTCTCCAACGGTTTTCAACTATTTTTTGCAAAATCCCCGGCTGTCCGCCCCGTTTTTTTCAATCGTTTCCTGTAAAACATGAGAACTACCGCCTCGAGATACCGTTTCAGAACAATCTGGATCTCTTCTTTTGGATTGATAGGCTTTACAAGGATCGAATATAGGCCTGTCCTGTTTGCGCCCCAGACGTCCGTAAACAGCTGGTCGCCGACGAAAAAAGTGGTATCACGGTCCGTTTTCATCCGCTCCATAGCCCGCTCGTAGCCTTTTCTCGACGGTTTCCCACCCTTAAAAATATAGGAACTTCCCACCTTATCCGCAAAAGGTGATACCCGCGGCTCCTTATTATTGGAAAGGATGCAGGTGGAAAAGCCGATGGCACGGAGCCGCTCAAAGAGCTCGATCGCCTGCTTGTCCGCCGGTGCCCCGTGGGGAACCAGGGTATTGTCCACATCGAAGATGATTCCCCGGTATCCTCTCTCATAAAGTTTCTCGTACGGGATCTCATATGCGCTGTCCACATAGTTCCCCGGATAGAATGTTTCAAACATAATATTACCCTTAATTCAGCACTTCAGCCATACCTGCTCCTGTTTTTATCCGGGTGAACAATGTCATTCATTGACCCTTTTGCAGACCGGTACACAGCCAAACCGCCTCTTTTGCTGTTATTTATTATTTAAGAACTTAGCCAATTCATCCATAAACGCGTTCACATCCTTAAATTCCCTGTAGACAGACGCGAAACGGACGTATGCAACCTCATCCACCATCTTGAGTTTTTTCATGACAAGCTCGCCGATGGTCACGGACGGGATCTCACGCTCTTCCATGCTGAAGATCTGCTTCTCGATCTCGTCGATCATCTTCGTGATCTGCTCCGAGGAGACCGGACGCTTATGACATGACAAAAGAATTCCGTTTTCGATCTTCGCACGATTGTACGGTTCTCTGGAATCATCTTTCTTGATGATCATAAGCGGCAGTGTCTCTAATTTCTCATATGTCGTAAAGCGCTTTCCGCACTCCTCGCACTGACGTCGGCGTCTGATCGAGCTGTTGTCATCAGCCGGACGCGAGTCGATGACCTTTGTATCCTGGGCACCACAAAACGGACATTTCATGGGACTTCCTCCTTTGCTGCCGACCGTACTATTTTTCCGCTCACGGCCGCATTTTTATACCATATCTTATCACACTATCCTCTGGTTCCGCAAGTCTTTTACTCTTTATCCGTAATTCCGATCTCCTGGCTTGTTACTGGTTCACGCCTTGCGCAAACAGTAACTGATTTTGCCGATGCTTCGCATTCCAAATCGGCAAAATCCACCACCACTGTATTGTACGGAATTTTCAGTTCAGAAAATTCATACCCATGTACAGTAACTCTGGCTTTTTCCTTACACACCTTGAATAACTGTCTGTATAAAGCTCTCTCTCGCCTCCTGCTGCGCCTCCATCTTTCTGATCTTCTCCGTACTCTTCGCGGGCACCCAGGCCTTGTTGGCGTTGTAATAAAAATTGATCTGTTTCCAATACTTTTCCGGATATAAAAACAGGTAATAAAGCACCTGCCGCTCCACTTCCGAGACCGGCAGCACCCGTTCGTAGGACTCCATGACCTGCCGCCCCAACCGCTCATTCCAGTCATGCTTCTCCATAATCTTCCTGAGGAAATAATACAGGTCCTCCATCTGGACACCCAGGTGCATCTGGTTGAACTCCGTCACCGCCGTGTACCCGTTTCCGATCAGGATATGGTGGTAATCCGGCTCCCCATGGCAGACCGCGTACCCATCTGCGATCTCTTTTCCGTGAATCTCATACAGCCTTTCCATGCCCCGCTCTGCTTCCACGGCCTGGGCCGCGAAAATTTCAAAATTTCCGATTACTCGGAGCTCAAATTCATTTTTCTTCCGCTTTCCGCGGATAAATGTCCTCGCCTTCTTTAACTCCCGGTTGTGGCGGCGCATGGCCTCAAAGAGCGGCAGTGAGATCATAGATCTCATATTCCACGTTTCCTGACGTTTGATCATGCGGAACTGCCGATGCAGAAGCGCCAATGCCCGCACCGCCGACAATACCTCTCTTTCATCCTTCAGGTCACATTCCTGGTCCGCGAACCATTCCTTCACGATATATCTGGTCCCATCCTCCGCCGTCGACAACAGCTCCCCCTCAGAATTTCTCACATATTGGTCCGCCTTCAGAGTATCCATTCCATCCAAAGACTGCAAAACCGCCTCCTCAAACTCCAGGCGGTTCACACTTCCACGATATTCCTTTAAAAGCCGCAGTCCCAGATCCGTCTCAAGGATCCAGGATCCTCGTCCTCTCCGCAGCACATCCACCCGAAATCCGTACGTCTTCTCCGCCTCTTCCTTCCAGTCGATCACGATTCTATCCCCCCATATCCTGCTCTGACCTTTTCCATCGACAGCAATTCCGGCCCTCATCCTGCTGCCGGAATTTCCTTCTGCACAAGATATGAAATGAAAGGGGGGATTATTCCCCTGTTTCCAGAATACTGCCTGTACGTTTTTTCCTGCTTTCTGGCCGCCCGCCGTTAAATAAAAAAGAATGTGCCTTGGCACATTCTCGCGCCTCGCGCGGTCGCTTGCGACA
>ENA-OPVY01000637-OPVY01000637.1-human-gut-metagenome-genome-assembly--contig:-NODE-637-length-26070-cov-4.510974_pt1 | contig 26070 bp, 17 predicted proteins | sample MGYA00241503_ERZ501998 | MGnify/ENA primary metagenome ERZ501998 (study PRJEB25962, sample SAMEA2042107) | human gut metagenome | biome: human gut; feature: human-associated habitat; material: faeces... | reverse complement strand
CATTTAAGGTTACCCAGTGCTGGTCGATGGAGTCCATGGTGATCAGCGCGATCTTCCAGTCCTTTGTTGCTGTCACGTCGGTTGTTCCTGCTGCATCCTCAGTGTTGCCTGCCTTGATGACAGAAACACCTGTATCAGTCACAAGACCGCCAAAGGTTTCGCCCTGAAGTGCGCGGACAGCTGCCTCAACACCGTCTCTGCCCATGAGATCCGGGTTCTGAGCCATTGTGCAGAGAAGATATCCGTCGTTGATAAGGTTCATGATCGCGTCAGATTTATCGAAACCAACGCCGATGATGCCTGTATTGCCGGATGCCTTGATGGCATTACCTGTACCGGTCGTGGAACCTTCGTTGCAGCCGAAGATACCGACAACACCCTGTGTGATGTAGTTCTCAGCGATGGTCTGGGACTTCGCCGCATCGCCTTCGCCGTACTGGGTCTCCATAAGCTCGAAATCGGTTCCTTCGAATGCTTTGCGGAAGCCTGCTTCTCTCTTAACGGTGGAATCGGTTGCCGCGTTTACGTTTACGATACCAATCTTACCGGATGTAACGCCTGCGTCCTTGAGTGCTTTTAACATCTCATTTCCTGCTGTTGTACCGGCAGCCTCGTTGTCTGTGGAGAAGGTTGCCTCTGCCTCCACGTTTGCCGGGGAATCAACGTATACGATCTTAATGCCCGCGTCCTTTGCTTCCTTCAGTGCAGAAGAGATCGCGTCCGGACCGTTTGCCGCTACGATGATCGCCTGATAGCCGCCTGCGACTGCATTGTTCACGCACTCGATCTGCTGGGCATCATCCTTCGTGTTCGGGGACATAAAGCTTACAGTCACGCCGAGCTCTTTCGCCTCTTCCTGAGCGCCCTCATTTAAGGTTACCCAGTGCTGGTCGATGGAGTCCATGGTGATCAGCGCGATCTTATAATCGCCGACTTCTTTGGACGGTGCACCCGTTGTGGACTCTGCCTCTGCGGACGCAGCTGCGGATTCTGCGGGTTTCTGGCTGGAACAGCCGGTGATGCTGGCTGCCGCAAGGGCTGCACAGCTTAACAGTGCCAATACTCTCTTTTTCATAAAAATCCTCCTTAAGATTTCTTATATGTAACCCCCTAAAATTACCTGGGTTAAATATACTTGATAAAAACGTTATCAGACAGCCAGACGGACTGCGTGCCCGCACGCAAGGAGCAGCTACGTTTTTACTTAGTGGCTTTCTTTCCAAAGTTTCCGGAACGGACAACTACGTCTAAGAGTACGGAGAATACAACGATGATACCGATGACAAGTCTCTGGATGCCGACCTGTGCGCCGATCATGTTCAGTCCGTTCTCAAGTGTCTGCCATACAGCCGCGCCTGCGAATGTACCGAGCAGAAGTCCTGTTCCGCCGAGCGGGGAGATGCCGCCGATAACGCCGGCCGCAACGCCGTACATCTCGTACATGTTTCCTGCTTCCATATTTCCCATTCCTGCCTGTGCGCAGAGGATATAACCAACGACACACGCGCAGACAGAACTTACCAGATATGCCTTAATTGTTGTATTTACAACATTCACACCGGACAGTTTCGCAGCATCCACGTTGGAGCCGATGGCGTAAATATGTCTTCCTGTGCGTGTCTTTGAGAGCAGGAAGAAGAAGAGTAGAAAGATCACGAGAGCGATCCAGAAGGTATTGTAAACACCAAGTGTCTTTCCATAATAGAAGAAGTTCTGGAACCTGTCTCCTGCTTCCTTTCCGATACCGGTGGCGATAGCGTCCGTGTTTCGGTTATTGTTAACCATGTAGGCAACGCCTCGTGTCACGAACATGGTACCCAGGGTCGCGATGAACGGCGGAAGCTTAAACTTTCCGACTAACATACCGTTTACAACACCTGTGACCAGACAGCATATCATTGCAACTGCCATGGCCACGAACGGGTTTACGCCCATCGCCATCAGGGTTGCCGAGATCATAGCGCTCATTCCGACCATGGAGCCGATGGAAAGATCGATATTTCCGGTGATCAGAAGATAGCTCTGTCCGACGCCGATCAGAAGATATTTTGACATGGATCGTAAAAGGTTCATGACATTCTGTCCGGCAAATACTTTACGGTCGATAAGACCGAACGCTACATAAATAATGATCAGACCTGCGAAGGCGGTGATGACCGCTCCCATTCCGCGCGTTCCCAGGATCCGCTTTACTGCGCTCTGTTTTTTCTCATTCATCATCCTGTCCTCCCTCATCCAACGGCTTTCTTTTGCTCGAACTCAGTTGCGAACTTCAATACCTCGTTCTGGGTCGTCTCTTTCGCTATGACCTCACCGGTGATCCTTCCGTCACACATCACGATAACACGGTCCGCGATTCCCAAGACCTCCGGCATCTCCGAGGAGACGAACATAACGGCGATCCCCTGTTTCTTCAACTGGTTCATCAGGTTGTAGATCTCAACCTTCGCTCCTACGTCGATGCCTCGCGTCGGCTCGTCGAAGATCACGACTCTCGAGTTTCTCGCCAGCCATTTTCCGACAACGACCTTCTGCTGGTTTCCACCGGAGAGGTTGCCCGCATTGACTTCCACCGTCGGGGTCTTGATCAGAAGATCCTTCACTGCTTTCTCACAGAGGTCATCCTCCTGCTTTCTGCTGATAACACCAAGCTTGCTGCAGATCAGATCCAGATTCGGAAGCGCCAGATTGTGTCGGATGCTCAGTTTCGTGCAGAGGCCGTCTTTTTTGCGGTCCTCCGGTGCCAGAACGATTCCGGCTTTGATGGCGTCCATCGGACAACTGATTTTTACCTCTTTTCCATCCAGAAAGATCTCTCCGCCTGTCTTCGGGTCAACGCCGAAGATCGCTCTCGTGGTCTCGGTGCGCCCTGCTCCCATCAGTCCCGCAAATCCGACGATCTCGCCTTCGTAGAGGGAAAAGTTGATGTCGCGGACGAGACGCCCGGCATTTAAGTTTCTGACCTCGAAGATCTTCTTTCCTTTCGGGCAGGAGACTCTCGGGAACTGTTCTTTGATCTCACGGCCGACCATGTTCGCGATGATCTGATCCATAGTCATATCCTTAAAGTTTCCGTCTGTGATATACTGGCCATCCCGCATGATCGTTACACGGTCAACGATGGCCTTGAGTTCCTCCAGACGATGGGAAATATAGACGATTCCGCATCCGTCCGCCTTTAACTGACGGATGATCCGGAACAGCTCCTCGATCTCTTTCGCTGTCAGGGAAGAAGTCGGCTCATCCATGATCAGGATCTTCGCGTGGATCGAAAGTGCTTTTGCGATCTCGACCATCTGCTGCTTGGATACCGGAAGATCGCCGACGGTCTGTCTCGGATCGATATCGATCTTTAAGTCCCCGAGGATCTTTGCCGCTTCCTCTTCCATCTCCCTGTCATTTAAGACGATCCCGTTTACTTTTTCTCTTCCGAGGAACATGTTTTCCGCAACCGATAAATGGCGGCACATGTTTAATTCCTGATGAATAATCGCGACGCCGACGGCCTGTGCCTGTTTCGGAGTCAGATTCTCATATTCCGTTCCGAAGATCGTCATCGTCCCGCTGTCCTTCGTATAGACGCCGCTTAAGATCTTCATCAGTGTGGATTTCCCCGCTCCGTTCTCTCCGAGAAGTGCCATGACCTCACCGGAACGGAGTTCAAAATTCACATGATCCAGGGCTTTTACGCCCGGGAATGTCTTGACGATGTCTTTCATTGAAACAATTACTTCGCCCATCTTCTTCCCCGCTTTCTGTCTACTCCCTCTGCAGCTGTTTTGCACCTTCATCCGGCGTTTGCAGCCACATTTTCGATTTTATTTCGTATGCATCGCAACACTCAGCGCCGCGATGTCTCCGATCTTTTCTCCAAGCCCCGCAGGCAGGATCCTGCAGGCCTTCATGTTTCCGGGCAGTGCCTCTTTTTCAATGACGGCTTCCATGCCCGCTTTCATGTACTCTCCGGCCCGCGCGTAGATGCTTCCGATGACGATCGCCTCCGGATTAAAGAGATCGATCAGGATCGCCAGAAGCTTTCCGAGGTTTTCGCCGATCTCGTTCCAGAGTGCCAGCGCCTCAGGATCACCTTCCGCCGCCCGTTTTCCGAGTTCTTTTGCAGTTCCTTTTCCGTACTGGGCGATCCCGCCGCCGCTCACATATCCCTCGAAGGATCCGGCTTTTCCGTGACCGATATGGCCTGTCTCAAAGAGTCTTAAATGACCTGTCTCGCCGGCCATTCCGGTACTTCCTTCATAGAGTCTCCCGTTTAAGATCAGTCCCGCTCCGATTCCCGTTCCGAAGGTGAGAAAGATCATGTCCTCCGTGCCTTTTCCGGCTCCGAACTTCCATTCCGCCACCGCGCAGGCATCTGCGTCGTTCTTTAAGTACGCCGGGACCTTAAATCTCTCCGTCAGCATGTCCGTGATCGGCACCTCGTCCCAGCCCGGCAGATTCGGTGGTCCCAAGATCACGCCCGTCTTACTGTTTAACGGTCCGCCGCAGCTGACACCAATGGAGGTTACATGCTCATTCATGAGCTCCGAAACACTCTCAAAGATCTCTTTTAAGGTCTCGTCCTTCGTTTTCGTCGCAAATTTTTTCTTTTCGAGGATATTTCCTGCCGCGTCCCCACGGATCACCGATATCTTCGTTCCGCCGATATCAATCCCTATGTATTCGTTCATATGATCCTCCTGTTAGTTCCATCTTACATGAAAAATATCCCCCATAAAAGAGGACAATCCTACGGTTATGGGGGACGATATTTTGATGTATACAACAGCCTGGTCTTTCTTACGGTCAGCGCAGCGGGGTGCGCAGACCTGCTATACAATGTTCATTGCCAACGCTTTGCGCAGACCTGCCAAACAATGTTCATTGCCAGAACGAGCGCTCTATCTCACAATACGTTTGAACTCGCTCCTGTCATACGACGCCGTGACCTTCCCCTGATCCACCACCAGCAAACGGTCAGAAATGTCCATGGTATCTGAGACACTGGCGGTGATCATAAGGATCGCCGTTCCCTGCTTCTGGATCTCCCGTAGAGCATTTAAGATCCGCATTCTGCAGAACATATCACCTTTCGCCAGCGGCTGGATACAGATCATGACCCGCGGTCTGAGAAGATTCATCTTATGGTAAAGCAACGCGAACTGGTCTTCCTGCGGGATATCCCGGACACAGGGCGCATCGATCACCGGCCCCACAAGCGGCAGATACTCCGAGTGGATGCTCTTATAGATCTTCCCCGGGATCAGGCTCTTCTTCAGCTTCCGGTCGAGAAGAAATGTCAGATTCTCCATATAACTCATTTCCAGAAACAAAAGACGGTTCACCCCGTCCGCCGGAATTACAGCAATCCCCTCATCCAGATAATTCCCTGCTTTTTTCTGCGTATAAGTCACATGATCCACCGTGATCCATCCGGACTTACACCGCATTTTCCCGGTCATAAGGTCCATCATGTCCCCGGCGATCTTATTTTCCTTATCAAGGAGCGTCACACACTCCCCACGGTGTAAAATAAACCTCAGCCCGTTCAGATTTCCGGCCCCCACCGTGTGAAAATGCAGGATTCCGTCATCGTTCTCCTGTTCATTTTCCGTCGACAGGATCTTCCATTCCGAAATGTATGGTGCCATGTTCTCATCCGTCATCTCATCCCGCTCAAAGACCTTGTAGATATACCCGTCAGAAAAAAGGGCCGTCCGGTCCGCGATCTTAAAGAGCTCCTGATGGTGGTTTCCGATATAGAGGACAGAGATTCCCTCTTTCCGGATCTTCTTTAACATCCGCTGAAATTTATAAAGCTCATATTCGCTCAGGTAGTTTGACGGATTGTCCACGATGACCAGATGGCAGCCGGATAACAATGCTTTTCCGAGCTCCACAAAGCACCGCTCCAGCTCCGAAAGGTTCTCCACCCGCTTATTGAGATCGACCTCAAGTCCCTGTTCTCCCATAAACCGTACCGCCTGCTGAAAGATCACCTGTTCATTGATAAAGTACTTTTTAAAGCCTTCCCGCAGGATAAAAAGGTTGTCCACAACGCTTAAGCCCTGCACGAGATGGCTCTTCTGTTCGATGAGCGCCACCTTATTGGACTCCCCGCTGCTGTAGGAGTAGCTGTTTACGATCTTCCCGTCATACCAGACAGCCCCCAGTGTGATCGGATCGTTCCGGCAGATCAGATCCACCATCTCCTTCTGGCCTTTCCGGTTCCGCGCCACGAGACCAAGGATCTCCCCGGCAAACATCTGGAACTCCAGATTATCTAAAAGCTGCTCCCCATCCCGTTCCATACTCACATGGGAAATTCTGAGAAGCTCCTTTCTCACCGCCATCCCCCCTGCCTGTTTTCTTCCCGCACAAGAGGAAGCTCTACCACAACATCGGTTCCGACTCCCTCTTTGCTGTAAACATGGATGCCATATTCCTCGCCGAAAAGCAGTTTGATCCGCCGGTTGACGTTCACGACGGCGATTCCGCCTCTGGTCTGCTTTTTCTCCCCGTCTTTTTCCGGGTCGTCCGTCTCGTCGCCCAGGCGGCGCAGTTTTTCATTCAGTTCCTTTAACTTCGCGTCCGTCATTCCCTGTCCGTCATCGGAGATTCTGATATAAAGCCGTTCCTCGCTGGCGCTAATGCGGATCACCAGGTGGCCTTTTCCGATCTTCCTCTCGATTCCGTGGTAAATAGAGTTCTCAACGATGGGCTGCAGCGTCAGTTTTGGGAGCTTGCACTGCAGGAAATCCATCTCCGTAAACTCATCGTCCGGGTCCCGGTCATACTGGATCTTTAAGTCCAGCTTCGATCCGAAGCGGAACTGCTGAATATAATAGTAGTTTTCGATATTGGCCAGCTCGTCCTCCAGCGTTACAAGGTTTTCCAGGTTCGAGATCGTGTACCGGAAGAAGGTCGCCAACGCCTCCGTCATCTCCGCAATGCTGTCAAGCCCCGCGATCAGCGCCTCGCTTCGGATTCCCTCCAGTGTATTGTAGAGGAAATGTGGGTTGATCTGGTTCTGAAGTGCCAGATACTCTGCCTGCTTCTTCGAAATCACAATCAGGTTGCTGTGGTCGATGATCTCGTTTAAGCGCAGGACTGCCTGCTCGCTCTCCGGTGAAAACGGGTAGCGAACCTTAAACAGGTCTTCCATGACATATCCCAGAACGAACTGCTCATATATCTTCCTCGTCTCCCTGTACGGCACAAGAACCAGGCGATGGACCGCTGCCGCCAGAAGGACAAAAAGTACGGTAAAGACCGCCGGAATCGTAAACGGCCGCATCTCCCGAATGCAGACAGTCCACATTTCCACGAGAACCGCCCCGATCAGCCCGGTCGCGAGAAGTGCGCACCATTTGATCCGGACTGACAGATAGTTTTTTTTATCGGTATGTTTCTTTTCCATCAAGAGTACAGCTTTCTGTATTCCTTGGGCTTTAGACCCGCGTATTTTGTAAAAGATTTTGTGAAATACCGCACGTCGCTGTAGCCGACCTTCCCGCAGATATCAGCCACCGTGTCGTTCGTCTCCTTTAAAAGCTTCTTCGCCATATCCATCCGGACCTTAGAAAGGTATTCCAGAAATGTTATTCCCGTGTCTTTCTTGAATAACGTGCTAAGATAAGTAGGTGAGAGATCCGCGATCTGGCTTACCTCCTCCAGCGTCAGTGGTTCCCCGAAATGCTCTTCCACATACTTTTTCACAAGACGGATCGGACGGTTCTCATCCTGGCGTTTTAATCTGGATGCCTTCTCATAAGAACTCGTGAGCCGTCTCGTCAGGTAATCGAAGAGCTCAGTGGCATCAGCACAGTTGTCGGCGCTGATGCTGAAATTTTCCATGAAATTTTCCTCCACCGGCAGGCGATATTTTTTCATAAAGAAGAGATACTGGTTGCAGATCTCCTTTGTCATCTGCAGAATCTCATGACCGCTGATCTCCTTTGATGCCAGCATCTTTGTCTTTAAATAGATCAGTTCTTCCCGCAGGGCAAAAGGATCCAGACTCTCGAGCGTGTGGGAGATCCGGTCATTGAATTTCGCAAAGCTCTCACTGTCCGCGAAGGACTCTCCGCTGTCAATACTTCCTTCCATCAGCTTTCCGGTCCCGCCAAGCAAACGTTCCTCGATCAGGAGTCTGGCATTTTTTAAGGAAATCCCGATCTCTGAAAGACGCCCCACACCTTCTCCCAGTGCCATCGTCACAGCCAGATTTTTTAAGATATCTCCCTGGACTCTGATCTCAGAAAGCAGGGCTTTCATCTGTCTGCGGATCTGCATTCTGTCATCCGGATCATAATTCAGCAGGAAAAAATGGAACCCGTTTAACTCCGTCAATTCTGTTTCCATTACATACCCGTTTAAAAGCTTCCCTGCCGCAGCCTGCACTTTCTCCGACATAAACCGGACATTCTTTTCCTCATCGCACACGCGTCCGTCAAGCTTTAAGATCGCAATACTGAATTCCCCCGGCTCAAAGTGATAGTGGAATTCCCGGTTGATGCGATCCAACGGCTGCGTCAGGACTTCTTTATTTCTTCTCCCCACAAGATCCTGCAAAAATGCCTGCCTGAGATTCTTCTCATCGCTCCGGATCGCCCGCTGTCTCTTTTCCTCCAGGCTTAACTGCTCTGTCTGTTCCTTAAAGTGAGCGCTGAGCCGTTTTAAGGTCTCCGTCAGCTCATCCTTCCGGATCGGTTTTAAAAGATACGCGTTTACCCCGTATCGGATCGCCATCTGCGCGTATTCAAAATGGCGGTAACCGCTAATGATCACAAACTCAGCCTTCGGAGCTTCCTCTTTTCCCAACCGGATCAGGTCCAGCCCGTCATATCCTGGCATCCGGATATCCGTGATCACGATATCCGGATGAAATTCTTTTATTTTTTCCAACGCCTCGATCCCGTTCTCGGCAACTGCGACAACCTCCATCCCAAGCACGTCCCAGTCCACAAGCTTCTCGATCAGCTGGCACACCTTGCTCTCGTCATCGGCGATCAGTACTCTCAGCATCCGCAATTCCCCCCCTGTTTCCCCCGAAAGTAGTATGGTTTCATTGTACTCCGCATGGGACATTTCCGTCAACCAATATGAATTGCTGCCCTTTGCGTTTTTGGTCCGACCTTTTATTTCCACTTGACTTCCCCCACAACATCTGGTATATATAGCTTATACCGATCATATGACTGACGGATAAGTGGATAAACCACGTGAAGTATGATCGAAGAAAGCCGACCGTCTGGGCAATCATAGCGCAGACCGTGGGCTGTTTTTTTGCCCTTTTGTCTGATGGCGCATTCTGCGCCGCGCTGTGATTCTGTAACAGCTGAGATCTCCCTGAAGAGAAAATTTCCCATATGGCAGATTTTGATAATGATTCTCATTTAATGTATTGTCTTTTCCTGTCAAGGTCTGTTATAATGGCGAAGCATTTCTTCACAACCGAAGATTTCAGAATGATCCCTTTTTAAACAAATGGTAATGCAAACAAGGAGGAACCACCATGTCTGAACAGAATACCCGAAACGGAAACGCTGATGTTTTCAAAAAAGCCTGGAGAGGATTTCAGGGCGCAAAATGGACCGACGAGGTCAATGTCCGCGAATTCATCCAGAATAACTATACCCAGTATGACGGAAACGAGGATTTCCTCGCCGCTCCGACCGAGGCGACCGATAAGCTCTGGGGTCGTCTTCAGGAACTCCAGAAAGAGGAGCGCAAAAAAGGCGGCGTTTTAGAGTGCGAGACTGAGGTCGTATCCAGCCTGACTTCCTACGGTCCTGGCTACATCGACGAGAGCTTAAAAGAGCTCGAGACCATCGTCGGCCTCCAGACGGACAAGCCGTTAAAGCGTGCATTCATGCCTTACGGCGGGATCAAGATGGCGGAGGAAGCCGCTGAGACTTACGGATATAAAGTAAACGAGAAATTCCACAAAATCTTCACCGAATACCATAAGACACACAACCAGGCTGTCTTTGACGCCTACACTCCGGAGATGAAAGCTGCCCGCCACTGCCATATCGTGACCGGTCTTCCGGACACTTACGGCCGTGGAAGAATTGTCGGCGACTACCGCCGTGTGGCTCTCTACGGAATCGATTTCCTGATCGAGGAGAAGAAAAAAGACCTGGATCTCTGCGGAAACGGTGCGATGTACGATGAGATCATCCGCCAGAGAGAAGAGATCGCGGAGCAGATCCGTGCATTAAAGGGCATGAAGGAGATGGCAAAGATCTACGGCTACGATATCTCCGGCCCAGCGACAAACGCAAAAGAGGCAATCCAGTGGCTGTACTTCGGCTACCTCGCAGCAGTCAAGACCCAGAACGGCGCTGCGATGAGCGTTGGACGTATCTCCACCTTTATTGATATTTATGTAAACCGTGATCTGGAAGAGGGAACTCTCACCGAGTCCCAGGCTCAGGAACTGATCGACCATATGACCATGAAATTCCGTATGGTGAAGTTCGCGAGAATCCCGTCCTACAACCAGCTCTTCTCCGGTGACCCGGTTTGGGCGACTCTCGAGGTTGCAGGTCTCGGACAGGACGGACGCCACATGGTCACAAAGACCGACTACCGTTTCCTCCATACTTTAGAGAACATGGGACCGTCCCCGGAGCCGAACCTGACCGTGCTCTACTCTTCCCGCCTTCCGGAAAACTTCAAGAAGTACGCAGCGAAGATCTCCGTTGACACTTCTTCCATCCAGTACGAGAACGATGACGTGATGCGTCCGGTATGGGGCGACGACTACAGCATCTGCTGCTGCGTATCCGCTACCCAGACAGGTAAGGAGATGCAGTTCTTCGGTGCCCGCGCAAACCTTGCAAAGTGCCTGCTCTACGCGATCAACGGCGGTAAGGACGAGAAGTACATGACAAAAGACGGCAAACCGATGCAGGTTGGTCCGGAGTATGCACCGATCACTTCCGAGTATCTCGACTACGACGAGGTCATGCACAAATATGATCTCATGATGGACTGGCTTGCAGGAATCTATGTGAATATCCTGAACCTGATCCAGTACATGCACGATAAATATTACTACGAGGCAGCCGAGATGGCTCTCATCGACACCGACGTGCGCCGCACCTTCGCGACCGGTATCGCAGGTTTCTCCCATGTGGTGGATTCCCTCTCCGCGATCAAGTACGCAAAGGTCAAGGTTGTCCGCGACGAGAACGGCATGGCATCCAGTTTCATCACAGAGGGCGACTTCCCGCGCTACGGAAATGATGATGACCGCGCCGACGATATCGCAGTTTGGCTGTTAAAGACTTTCTTAAAGAAAGTGAAAAAGTACCATACCTACCGGAATTCCGAGGCGACAACTTCCATCCTTACGATCACTTCCAACGTGGTTTACGGTAAGGCGACAGGCGCTCTCCCGGACGGACGTGCAGCGTTCACTCCGTTTGCCCCGGGCGCTACCCCGTCCTACGGTGCGGAGCAGAATGGTCTTCTCGCTTCCTTAAACTCCGTCGCAAAGCTTCCGTATGAGTACGCACTCGACGGAATCTCCAACACCGAGACGATCGCTCCTGGTGCACTCGGACACTCCGAGGACGAGAGAAAGAACAACCTCGTTCATGTTCTCGACGGATACTTTGACCAGGGCGCTCATCACCTCAACGTGAATGTCTTCGGTCTTGATAAGTTAAAAGACGCGATGGAACATCCGGAGAAACCGGAGTATGCAAACTTCACGATCCGCGTTTCCGGTTATGCGGTTAAGTTTATCGACCTGACAAGAGAGCAGCAGCTTGATGTCATCGCAAGAACCTGCCACGAGGCAATGTAAATTTATCCATTTAAAAATCAGCCGGGAATGTTGTTTGTTCCCGGCTGAGTCTAAATTATGAAGGTTTTTTCTGGCTTGGCATTAGGGTTTTAATGTTTGCACTTTTGCACCGCACTGCTCATTTTATCTTTATTTTTATCCCCGGCAGATTCCGGGAGAAGGGAAACTTTTATATGGAAACAACAGGCTACATTCACTCCATCGACAGTTTTGGTTCCGTAGACGGACCCGGCGTCCGCTTTGTGACTTTTCTTCAGGGCTGCCATATGCGGTGCCGGTATTGTCATAATCCGGATACGTGGAAGCTGGCAAACACTGCTGCCATTTCCGGACCACAGACCTCCGAAAACGCAGCTCATGCGAATACTGTCCAAAATACAGCTTCTGACAGCGCCGCACCTTCCTCCGTCTGTAATTATAAGGAAATGACCCCCTCTGCCCTGATCAGACAGGCGCTCCGCTACAAGCGCTACTGGGGCAAAGAGGGCGGCATCACGGTCAGTGGAGGCGAACCGCTCTTACAGATCGATTTCATGAATGAACTTTTCCGTCTTGCAAAAGAAAACGGCGTCGGCACAGTGCTTGACACCGCGGGACAGCCGTTTACAAGAGAAGATCCATTTTTCTCAAAGCTCACCGATCTCATGGAAAATACCGATCTTGTCATGCTGGACTTAAAACACTTCGATCCGGAAAAGCACCGCGCTCTCACCGGCCATTCCAACGAAAATATTCTGGCTTTCGCCAGATACCTGAATGAGATCGGCAAACCCATGTGGATCCGCCACGTCCTCGTCCCCGGCGTGACCGATGACAATGAGAATCTTCACGGCATCCGTGCGTTTTTAGATACACTGTCCAATGTAAAAAAAGTGGAAGTTCTTCCGTACCATACACTCGGCATCTACAAATGGGAGTCCCTCGGGATCCCGTATACCTTAAAAGATGTGGATCCGCCGACTGCGGAATCTGTGAAGCGGGCGGAAGAGATACTTGGGTGCCAGAAATAGATTTTGCCAGCCCAGCACCACCGATACCTGTCAACGTCAGGTTCTCATGCAAACACAATCTTTGACTATTGCTCACATAAGTAAAACACGTACTGCCCGAAGTTGATTCTACCTTACTTCAATCAGTACGTGTTTCTTTTATCTTTTCTGATTATAAATTTCTTTTAAATCCTCAATCGCAAGAACCGGATCCATCGTATGAAACATCATATAATTTCGTTTCATAACTTCGACTGCTGCTTGTTTATATATCTTTTTGCTGTCCTCACCGCTGTAATAATGCCAATAACGATAAATATAACCGATCCAATACAGGACATCTTTTGAAAATACTTCTCCGCCAATCAAGCTTTCTGTCTTGGCATTTCCGATAACCTCATCTAAAAGATATTCTTCTCCTGCCCATTGCATACGATTATACTCGGAATCTAATGCTTTTGCCGTCTCAGAATTCATAAACAGTTTAATAAACTCCATGCTGCCGTAATTATGATCCGCCGACAGTTCAAAAAGTCTTCCCTGTATATCACAAAGTTTCAAAGCTATCTCATTCATTATCTTCCTCCGGTTTTTGCATTATCCAGAATCTCATCAAAAAATAAACCTTCACGGCGGTAGTTCTTGCAGATATCGTTCGCAAGAGAAACTCCCCTTGCACGATTTTCCTCAGCAACTTCCTTAATAAATGCCCTCTCTAAATATGAAAGTTCTATTTCCGCTTCGATATGAATTGCATCACATCCTCGCTGCGAGACAGCAACATACTGACTTCCTAATTGCAATGCAGAAAGGCTGTGCACCAATGCTGCATCTGTGATATTTCCAATAAAGAAATTATCAATCACATAAAACATTCTGTCATTCGCAATGCTTCCAATAAGCAGATCTTTTCCTGCTGCCATATTTCGATACTTGTTATAAAATTCAGTACCCTTTATACTCTCCATTCTTCCCCTGTTATATGCTACAAGCATTGCCCACTCAATATCTGCTGGTATCGTTAACATTTCAAGTTTATTCGTATCGACAGAGACAATATAAAATTTTGATTTTTCATAGTCACAAATCAACGTCAGTGCCTGACTTGGATCCGTTCCCACATAAAAACCTCTGCCAAAATCACATTGCTTCCGGCTTTTCGGTTCGATCATTCCCTCTATACCGGATTTCGATCCATGATAAAGCAGCACCATTCCTTTAACAACTTCTATTTTTTTTGCCGCTTCCGTAATTTTCTCCAACGTCATATCATAAACTGGAACTGCCTGTGCCTTACACAACTCAAACAATCTCATCTGCGCCAGTTTATTAGGAACAGCCCGGCCATTTTCCCAACGGTTCACTGTTGCAAAAGACACATTCATATGTTCTGCGAACTCGGTTTGACTCATGTTCAAATAAAGCCTAATTTTTTTTATCAAATTTTTCATGCTATTTCTCCAAAATATAACATTATATATATAATTAAATATATCAAATATTATATTCTATGTCAATGTATCTACCGGAATCCACTTCATACCATGCAGTCAATATATTGTCGTTTATTCTTTGCATCTTTTTTACTTCTCTCGAAACACGATAAATATCCGTTTCTAAATATTTTAGGGGTAATTCTGATACCTCATTATGTTTTATATCTGGAACTAATAAATTGTTTTTATCTTCTTCTATAATTTTTACATAATTACTATACAATACAGGACACTCAGCCTTTAACAAAGCCACTACATTAGGATACACTATTTTATTAACCATATCAGATGCCCGATATCCTGTAATTTTCATATCATTTGGATTGATATACACATGATTAAAAAAATCAATATCTATAATGCATCCATGAATATTTCCACTACCACCAATTTTTTTAATTTTCTCTGCGATTTTTTCTTGATAACGTGTATATTTATCTAAAGGTTCCTTGATGATTTTAATCACTCGATCCATGTTACTAAAGAAATATTGTATATCATTTATCCATAATTTCTTTAATGCTCCACCATTCAAAATACATAATTGATTCTTCTTTGATTTATGAATAAAGCAATAATAATTATTTTTCTTCAGCATATAAAGTACATAAATATCCCTTGTAAAGGTCATTTGAATATTCTTTCCATGCATAAAATCTTGATATTCTTGACTTGTAATTTTATAAATCCCATCTTTATAACTCGAAAAGCAATCATAGTCATTATCTATCAAGAAATTCTTTAAATGTACATCCTGATTATTATATCCAATTTGATTATCCGCATATATTCTTTGTTCTCCGTCATCAAAAAATATATTTTTGTGCGTATGACCACTTACGTATACAAACTTGCCATGGTAATCACTATTCATTGACCAGTCCTCTTTAGGCATATGAGTCAATATGATAGTATTCTTATCATTAAGAATATTGATCAACTTATTATATAAACTTTCAAATTTTTTACTTTCTTTAATTTCTACAGTTCTATCAATCGTGTTTCTATATAATCCGATATTGGCATTAAACTTCTCATTATATCCAGAGAATCCAATTCCACCTAATATAACTAATCTTGCCCATCGAAGCATTTCTGAAATATCAGTATTCCTCATTTGGCATAGCTCATTATAGGATATAATTTTCGCATCAGCATGCTCATTTCTATAAAATAATTCATTATGTAATAAATACATATTATTTTCTTTTAATAGTTTTCTATATTTTTCTACAATTTTGTCCAATGTGAAATTTGGGAATTCCCACAGTTCATGATTACCAAGAATAAATATGAACTGTTTCCCCATGTGTTTATCAACTATATTTTTTCTTAACATCCTTACAAATAATTCGAATACAGAAAATTCTGCAGAGACGTCTCCTCCAATAAGTGTTAGTTCACTACTTTCACACAATATTCTATCAATAATTTTTTGCACTAAATAAATAACGTCTTCCTTTGATCTGCACTTCGCATCCATAATTTTATGCATCAAATGTAAATCCGAAATATAACTAATTCTTCTGCTTTTACCTAAATAGAAATTCTCAGTTCCTATAAACTCATCTCTCGATGTCTGTAGTATTAACGCTGTATCCTTTTCATTTTTCACAACCTCAGAGAAACTTCTAATAACATTCTTATTATATTTAAATTCATCATATGGAATTTTAAATTTATCACAAAGTTCACTAGTCATCTGGGCATCATGTAAATTTAAATTCGATATATCATTCAAGTATTTTAATCCAATACATAAAATAAGATTGGCATTTGATAAATTTCCTTTGAGAAAATATACAAAATCAAAGAAATATTTAAATTTATGGGTCCTTTCTTTAACCACTTGTTTGGCAGTATTATACCAAGTTTGTTCAACCCAGAAATATCCATCTTTATATATCTTATTTATTTTGTAACTTACATTTTTGTTTTTCATCGGTAGTTTTGTTGTTATATCTATTTTATATTTATCAAATTCTTCATTCAATTCAAATGCATTTGATAAATCACAATTTCTCAAATCTCCATTTCTATAGTTAATAAAATCATTAAATTTTTCAAAAGCGCGGCATATATAAATCGGATATCCCTTTTCTAAACGTTGTCCACTATTACTATTTGTATATCTACTAATACATGTTATTTCATAATAATAGTGTGTAAAATTGTCAAAAATGCATTTAATATCTTTTTCAATGTTATTATCATTGATATCTTTTACAAATTCTTTTAATTGCTTTTTATGTTTTGCATTAGTGACTTCCGTACCCTGAGAATAATTATATTCTGCAATCACATCCTTAGGGTCAAAAATAAAGCATAATCCTTGAACTGTATTAAAATCAATATAACAGTCATCCGATAAATACTTCATAAGTATTCTCATTTTTGACTTACTATATTGGTTGCAATAAGCATATTGATAAAAGAAAAAGTAAATCAACAGGTTCTGAGACAATGCTGTTTTTTCATATTCTTTACATACAACTTTCAACTCATCGTAATTAGTGCAATCATTGAAGGTATTTATCCATTGTTTAACTTCTCTTTTATTTTTTTCACATCTGTTATATTCATCAATATCTCTTTGTAATACAAGCTCCGCATAATCATCAATCGTTTCAGTTTGAAAGCATATCTTACTTTTTAGTTTTTCTATATTTAAGTGATATTTCTTCAAAATATCTTTCGGAAATTTATATTGATAGTAACAAGCGTTATCGTACACATCACCATCTAAAAAGTTATAAAATTCTTCAAATGAACCAAACAATTTTTCATCTTGATGAAGTTCATCTCCATTGCCGCCTGTATTTTCCCATTCTTCGACAAAGAACACTTGTCTAATAACATCAAATCCGCGTCTACCAGATCTTCTTAAATTGAGTTTTCTTTCTTCTCTAATAATATCCATATTCTGTTGATATTCAAATGGAATTTCATTTATTGATAATTCACTATATTTCAATTTTCCTATGATGCTTTCAATTTCTTTTCTCTTATCACATTTTTCATTTAATAATATATCTGAACTTGATTGCTTTTTCAAATTGAAACACCTCTTTTAGATCATACTCGTCAAATTGTTCGCTTACATTTATATTATACACTAACCTGTCCCGTAACATAAAGAGGATTTATCCATAAAAATAGCGCATTACATTCATTTTCCTGCTTATGTATAATGCGCTATTAATATCATATGCTTTTATTTCCTGCTCTCAGCCAGTTCCCCCAGCTTCCCAAGCAATTCCTTCGCCTTCTCCATCATCGGCTCGCAATCCTTATGCTTCTTTCCCTTATCCTGATAGAATAACACTGGCTTTTCGCCCTGTGCGAAGCGAAGAGCGGTCTTGTACTCGGCGATGAGGGCCGGGATCCCGGTGACATCGAGCTTTGCCTTCGGGTAGAGCTCGATGCGGATCTCCTGGGTGTTGATGTCTACCTCGGTCACATATGCCCGGTGCGCCATGGCTTTTAATTCCGCAACCCGGAGCAGATTGTCCACGGATTTCGGGATATCGCCGAAGCGGTCGATCAGTTCATCCTGCATATCCATGTACTCGTCGTCCGTCTCGATGGCGGAAATTCTCTTATAAACATCCAGTTTCAGATACTCATTCTTGATATATCCATCCGGAATAAACGCGTCGATATCGCAGTCCACGACCGTCTCAAACGTCTCCTCTTCCTCCTGTCCGCCCTTCAGAGCGATGACTGCCTCATTGAGCATCTTGCAGTAGAGGTCGTATCCGACCGCCTCCATGTGTCCGTGCTGCTCCGCACCGAGGATGTTTCCCGCACCGCGGATCTCAAGGTCCCGCATCGCGATCTTGATGCCGGAGCCGAGCTCTGTAAACTCGCGGATCGCCTGGAGACGCTTTTCCGCATCTTCTTTTAACATCTTATCGCGCTTGTACATGAGGAACGCGTACGAGGTCCGGTTCGAACGCCCGATCCGCCCGCGGATCTGGTAGAGCTGGGAGAGGCCCAGCCGGTCCGCATCCTGAATGATCATCGTGTTGGCATTCGGGATATCGAGTCCCGTCTCGATGATCGTCGTGGAGACGAGCACATCGATATCACCGTTGATGAAATCCAGCATGATCTTCTCGAGCTGGTGCTCATTCATCTGACCATGAGCGAATGCCACATTTGCCTCCGGAACGAGCGACGCCACATGGTTTGCCACCTCGTCGATGTTGTTGACACGATTGTATACATAGTACACCTGCCCGCCGCGTCCTAACTCTCTGTGGATCGCCTCGCGGATCATCTCGTCGTTGTACTCCATGACGTACGTCTGGATCGGAACACGGTCCACCGGCGGCTCCTCGAGAACACTCATATCGCGGATCCCGATGAGACTCATGTGCAGCGTTCTCGGGATCGGCGTCGCCGTCAGAGTCAGAACATCCACGTTCTGCTTCATCTGCTTGATCTTCTCCTTGTGTGTCACGCCGAACCGCTGCTCCTCATCGACGATCAGAAGTCCCAGACTCTTGAACTGCACATCCTTGGAAAGCACCCGGTGCGTGCCGACCACGATGTCCACATATCCTTTTTTCAGACCTTCGATCGTCTTTTTCATCTCTCCGGGCGTCCGGAACCGCGACATCATGTCCACGCGGACCGGGAAATCCTTCATTCTCTGGACGAACGTATTGTAGATCTGCTGCGCCAGGATCGTTGTCGGGACCAGGTACACGACCTGTTTTCCTTCCTGCACCGCCTTGAACGCCGCGCGGAGTGCGATCTCCGTCTTTCCGTATCCCACATCCCCGCAGATCAGGCGGTCCATGATCTTCTTGCTCTCCATGTCCCGCTTCGTATCGTCGATCGCAGTGAGCTGATCGTCCGTCTCATCATAGGGGAACATCTCCTCGAATTCCTTCTGCCACACCGTATCCGGCCCGTACTGGAATCCCTCCGCATCCTGTCTCGCCGCATAGAGCTGCACGAGCTCCTTCGCGATCTCGCGGACTGCCGTGCGGACCTTCGTCTTCGTCTTCGTCCACTCGGTCCCGCCGAGCTTGTTTAACTTCGGAACCTTCGCGTCAGCCCCCGCATACTTCTGGATCCCCTCCAGACGGGTCGCCGGGAGATAGAGGTTTCCGCCATCCCCGTACTCGACCTTGATGTAGTCTTTGATGACATGGTCCTGCTCGATCTTCTCGATTCCCTTATAGATGCCGAGACCATGACTCTCATGCACCACGTAGTCGCCGACAGAGAGTTCGGAGAAGCTGCTGATCTTCTTTCCTTCGTAATTATATTTTTTTCGCTTTTTCTTCCGCTTTTCCACGCCGAACATGTCGCCCTCAGTGATGACGACGAACTTGATCAGCGGGTACTCAAAGCCCTTATGGAGTTTTCCGTAGGTAACCATGATCTCCCCGGGAGCCACCGGGCGCCCCGCATCCTCCGGGCAGAAGGCACGGAGATCATACTCTCTTAAGTCCCCAGCAAGGCGGCTCGCCCTGGTTCTCGACGCGGAAAGGAGAACGACGCGGTAGCCGTCCTTTTTCCATTTTGTGAGATCCTTGATCAGGATCTCGAAGCTGTTCTGATAGGAGTTTAAATTTTTACCGGTCAGGCTGTATTTTGCCTTCGGGGTCATTCCCGGAAGACGCTGGTCGAGACCTGTCATAAAGATCGAGTGAGGCGTATGGCAGTCCGCCAGCACTGTCTTTGAAGCGAATAAAAGATCCGCCTGTCCCGGCAGGATGTAGCCCTGCTCCAGACGGTGGGACATGCTCTCACGGAACTCGGTCTCCACGGTCTCCGCTTTTTCCTTCATGCGCTGGGGCTCGTCTAAAATCAGCGTGAGACCAGCTGCCTGTTTCTTTTCGGCTGTTTTTCCGGCCGCCCCAGAAGACACCAAAGTGACCTTAGCGCCCACTTCTTTCATATAGTCAAGAAATGAAACCGTATCCTTACAGAAATACCGAATATACGCATCCAGCGTCTGGACATCAAAGCCCTCTTTTAAGGATTCCACAAGCTCCCCGACAGCCCGCCGGATCCGCTGTGCCTCCTCCGGCTTTTTCTGGTCCCGGAACGCTTTTTCCTGTTTTTTCTCGTCGGCTTCCAGACGCAAAATTCCCTCTTCGATATCTTTCTTCGTGAGGATCAGCTCCGCCGCCGGGTAGATCGTAACTTCGTCCATCTGCTGGATCGACCGCTGACTCTCGGCATCAAAGGAACGGATGGAATCCACCTCGTCGCCCCAGAGCTCAATCCGGACCGGAACCTCCTCCGTCAGCGGGAACACATCTAAAATTCCGCCGCGGACAGAAAACTGTCCCATGCCGTCCACCTGTCCCATACGCTCATAGCCCATGCCGGTGAGAAGATGCTTGATCTCCTCCATATCAAGCGTCTGTCCCACCATGATATTCAGGCAGCTTTCTTTGATCATGGAAAGCGGCAGAAGATGGTCCATCAGACCATCCACCGTTGTCACAACAACTCCGCCTTCATCTTCCAACAGATGCTTAAAAACCTGCATTCTCTGTCTTGTCAGAAGATTTCCGTGGATATCCGAGCTGTAAAACAGAAGGTCCCTCGCCGGGTACAACCAGGTATTCGGCTCAAAATAGCTGTAATCATCGAAGATTTCCTTCGCGCGGGTGTCATCATAGGTCACAACGAGCCGCCACGGATGATCCTTTGAGAGTTCATGCATGACATGGATCTTCTGGGAATCCGTCACACCGCTGACCTGGACCGGGCCTTTTCCTTTGTCCATATCCTGCTTCATATCGGTATACTCCGCCAGATCTACGAGCGGATTTGCAAAAACTTCAGCCATGGTTCCTCCTGTTTTTTGTTAGCTCTGAATATTTTGAATTGCAGATTTTTTTGAAATAATTTTAATTATCAAGTAAATATCTTGCAGTGTCCTACTCAACAATGATTCATGCAGGATTTTACCTGTAAAATACTATTTCTCTTCCTTTTTGCGGTTATGATCATTCATCGCCTGCGCGATCCCCACGTTCACGATCTCGCACACTGCGTCCGCCGCTTCCTTCACCGCATCAGCCATCGTCGCCTGTTCTTCTTTTGAAAAGTGACCCAGCACATAATCAGCAAGATCCATCCGGGACGGCTTCTCACCGACTCCGACCTTCACCCGCGGAAATTCCTGTGTCCCAAGATGAGCGATGATACTCTTGATTCCGTTATGTCCGCCCGCGCTTCCCTTGGCGCGGATCCTAAGCTGACCCGGTGCAAGGCTGATATCGTCGTACACGATCAGGATATCCTCCGGATCTACCTTATAATAATCTGCCGCCGCGCGGATGCTCTCCCCGCTGGAATTCATATATGTCTGCGGCTTCATGAGAATGACCTTCTCTCCGCCGATAACGCCTTTCCCACAGAGCGCCTTGTGCTTCTTCTCTGAAATATCCGCCCCGATCTTCTCCGCCAGAGCGTCCATCACCATAAAGCCCGCATTATGTCTTGTATTTTCATATTCCTTTCCCGGGTTTCCGAGACCTGCAATAATTAACATTTTTATCTCCTTTATACATTTCCGCTGCCTGCTGTGTGCTTTCCGCCACAGGCAGAGCAAAAACTGAATTCTTATAAAACTACAACGCATTTAAGGGGCCTTTTTCCAAAGTCCCCTAGTTTCTACATTTTATCAGCTTTGACCCCCATGCGCAAGGGGCAGTTGACGCATAACAACACAAAAAGGAATCTGCCGGCAGGTACCTCCCCCAATGTACCATCCAACCAGCTCGAAGTTGTGTTTCTGCGCTCCTCTCGTTTGAATTTCATTCCATATCATGGAATCTATTTAAATATACATTACCATCCTTAGTCGGCCCAGTGAACATATCCGCAACGTTTCCGGTGCTTCGCATTCCAGACCTGTCAAATCCCCATCTTGTCTTTTTTTACTTTGCATGATAAACTAATTTCACCTCACAATGGTTCTACCATAATTGTAGGAATGGGGAAAATAGATATGAGTTACAATACCGATTTCCTGATTGCAGCCATGATCATCCAGCTCATCATTCTGTGCCATTTTTCCGCCCAGAAGCGTCCGGATGACCTGAACAACCAGCTTTTTCTGATCCTTTCGGTTCTCGTGAGCCTGGATATCGCCTTTGAGGTTCTCAGTACCTTCTATATTAACTTTGAACACGCCGGGACCAGACTGGGCGCAATGTTTACAACAACGGTCTTCTACCTGTTTCAGGCCCTGCTGCCCTTCGTCCTGATCTGTTATGTCCGTTCTCTCCGGGCAAATAAGTTCCTTTCCCCAAGTGAGATGCTTGCCTCCTCGATTCCTACGCTCGTTCTGGTCTGCATCATCTTCGGGAACCTGAAGACCGGACTCCTGTTTTCCTTCGATTCATCCATAAATTACATAAGAGGACCCTGGTACATGCTCATGTACTTCTCTGCCCTCTGCCATCTTCTCGCCGCCTTCATCCTGACCTGCCTGTGGTGGAAGATCCTTGGACTGTCCAAAGTCCTGGTGCTCATTGAGATCCTCATCCTGCTCGCGTCCGGCATCATCGTCCAGGCATTCTGTCACCAGCTTCTGATGACCGGTTTCGGGTTGAGTCTGGGGATTCTGGCGCTATTTATCACGATCAACAATCCGCACGCGAACACGGATAACCTGACCGGTCTCTACGATAAACCATACCTGTTAAGGAAGTTCAGCGAAATGCTGTCCAACCGGAGGATCTTCCATGTCATCACCGTGAATCTTTATCAGATCGACCACATCAACAAGGTAACAGGCGTGGATGGCGGTGACCGCCTGCTCCTCTCCGTCGCGAGGCAGCTGCACAGGCTCTGCGGAGACAAAGTGTTCCGCATCTCCGGGAAACGTTTTCTCATCTTCACGTTCTCCCAGAAGCAGTTTGAACTCTATTTTGATGAGCTGGAACATTTATTCCTTCCGGATACAGCCCCATCAGAAACATCTGTCTCCTCCCCGGTCATCATCAGTGGGATCTTTCATGCGGAGCGCTTCGAGGATGGCGGTTCCATCCTTGATTATGCCCAGTATCTGGAGTCGCTCGCGCCGAACACCGGGTTCTATGAGACCGTCCGTGATACGGACAAGACCATGGAGCGCTTCCTCTACCTGAAAAAGGTGGAGCAGTTTCTGCACACCGCGATCACGAATGATCTGTTTGAGGTCTACTACCAGCCCGTATATTCCCTGAAGGAGAAGCGCTACATCACGCTGGAGGCATTGAGCCGTCTATATCACCCGGAGCTCGGCTGGATCCCTCCGGACATTTTTATCCAGATCGCCGAAAAGAATAATCTGGTCGACAGGATCACGAATCTCCAGTTCCGCCGGATCTGCCGTTTTATCCAGGAGCACCCGCTCCTCACAGACAGACTCTGTAATATTAAGATGAACCTCTCCCCGTTAGACCTGATCCAGCCAAACAGCAGCTCCCGCCTGATCCGGCTTATGAATGAATATGGGGTCAAACATTCTTTCATCCAGTTCGAGATCACAGAGACCGTTGCCACAGAGTACAACAGCGCACTCAATAAGGCGGTCGATGATTTCGCAGACTCCGGAATCGGCCTCTGCCTCGATGATTTTGGTTCCGGATACGCGAACCTGAATACAGTCATGCAGCTTCCATTTTCCGCGATCAAGCTGGACCGTTCCCTCTTAAACAAAATCTGTGAGGATCCGCGCTCCGCGAACTTCTATCATAGCATTGTGTCTTCCTTCCAGAATATGGGATTCCATGTGATCTCAGAGGGTGTGGAGACAGCTGCCGAGGTGCAGCTTTTAAGCGACTACGGTGTCGACATGATCCAGGGCTTCTATTTTTCAAAACCACTCCCGCCGGAGAAGCTCCTTGATCTTCTGGAAAAAACATAAAAATATTTTTAATGCGATAGCCCCTTAATTTTAGCTTTCCTAAGGACTGTACTACTGTCCGTCCCAAAGAACGGTATCGCATATACTATTACTATCTGCACTGATTCTTGTCCAGATATCCTGCCGGATCTTTTTATTATTTGTTTATGTTTGCAAAAGCTGTCGAAAATACAAAGTTTTTGCACTATAATGAAATTACTTGAATAGGCTGATAAGTTTTCAGAATACAGAACCGGTCAAGGTGATTATCGGTATTCGCTGCTGCAAAACATCCGTGATAACTACGAAAAAATCGTTTTGTCGCTTGAACCGGGGCTTGATGCTTCCTATGACGGCATCAGATCCGAAAATTTCACAAATTGGCTGCTCAGTCAATAAACGCTGTATTTTCAGAACGCAGCCAAACAAACTCCGCGTATTCATTCATGAGCCGTCAAAAGGCTTAGCATCCAAGAGCTTTCGATACAGGAAAAGCACGCAGACGTTTTGCATCTGCGTGCTTTTCCTGTATCCGTAATTTAACTGACACTTTAATTATTTTTCCAATGCTCCGTATGCAGCAGCATATGCGCCTTATGGGACATCGGCTTTCCAAAGAAATCACTGTAGATCTCCCTGATATCCGGGTTTTCATGGGAATAGCGCAATTTTGCTTTTGCGTCCAGCGCATAGAGCTTTCTGCCTCTCGTAAACGCCAGCTCCTCTCCGTCGTGGATCGGCTGTCCGCCTCCGCCGACACAGCCGCCCGGGCAGGCCATGACTTCCACAAAATCATAGTGGACCTCGCCGTGCTCGATCTGCTGTAAGAGTCTTCTCGTGTTTCCGAGTCCGCTGACCGCCGCGATGCGGAGCCTGATGTCACCGATCGTAAATTCCGCTTCCTGAACTCCGGCATTCTCCTGAAAACCTCCGCTGCGGACCGCTTTAAAAGCGTCTGCTGGAGGATTTACCAAAAGAGATTTATGAGAATTTCTTTGAATATCTCGTTGTGCAAACTGCACGTTATGAAGAAACGCTGGTCCGTATAGATGAGCTTTACCGGTTAAAATATGATGATCAGGTAAAAAAACACGCTATAGTGGAACAGAAGCTGCTTGCTCTTCAGGACCTGCATCAGGCCTTGCAAAATCAGGATTATCAGGCTTACCGCGCTGCCTTTCTCGCCATTGTACACGCCGTTGTACCTCCAAGCCCGGATAAGGAGGATAAGGAATATGCCCGCCTGAGAAAAAGTCTTCTTGCTTTAGAGGATGCACAACTGGAAATCCTGTTCAGTGAGGATGAATTTATGCGTGATATCCGCTACTTGTATCCTTATATAAAAAAGCTGGTGGACATGTGCAGGGATTATCGCAGCGCCTATGCAAGGATAAAGGAAGAGCATAAGGTCATCGACTTTGATGATATGGAGCATTTCGCTCTGGAAATTTTACAGGCGAAGGGTGGCCGTGTTGCTGATATCTATCGTGAAAAATTCGTTGAAATCATGGTGGATGAATTTCAGGACAGCAATGATGTTCAAAACCAGCTGGTAATGCTGATCTGCAGAAAGAACAATGTATTCCGTGTTGGAGACATCAAGCAGTCAATTTATGGATTCCGTCATGCCAAGCCGTCTTTGATGAAGGGACTGATCGATCATCGCGGAGTATTTGATGAGGTTATTTATCTTTCAAATAATTACCGTTCCAAGAAAATGATTGTCGATTTTAATAATGACCTGTTTAAGCTGTTGATGAATATCGATGGATTTTCCTGCAGCTATGCAAAAGAGGATGATGTAGAAACCGGTGTCCCTGCGCAGAACGAGGATAATGTTCCCATCTGTTTTCATGCTGTATACCATAACGAAATTAAGGAAGCAGAGGGGATTATCGT
>ENA-OPVY01000635-OPVY01000635.1-human-gut-metagenome-genome-assembly--contig:-NODE-635-length-26121-cov-3.609299_pt1 | contig 26121 bp, 20 predicted proteins | sample MGYA00241503_ERZ501998 | MGnify/ENA primary metagenome ERZ501998 (study PRJEB25962, sample SAMEA2042107) | human gut metagenome | biome: human gut; feature: human-associated habitat; material: faeces... | reverse complement strand
ACGGTCCGGTGATCTGTGAGATCTTCGTGGATATGAAACAGGGCTTCGAGCCGAAGGCAGCCGCAAAGATGCTGCCGGACGGAACCATGGTATCCGTACCGCTCGAGGATCTGGCTCCGTTCCTTCCGGAGGAAGAGCTGAAGGAAAATATGATTATTCCGTTAGTAGAGAATAAATAAGAAGGTTCAGTGTGCCTGGGACATGGAACTTAGAAGAAAATGCAAGATGGTTCAGAAAATTCCTACCCGTGTACAGTAACATCATGTACAATATACTGGCAACCGAGAATAAGATGGATGATTGATCAGCGTTAAATGAGGAAAGGGGCAGCAGAATATGAATATCATCATGACAGGTTCGACGAGCTTTGTCGGCGCGGCAACGGTGCGGGAACTCTTACGGAGAGGGCACACGGTGACCGCCATTGTGCGCCCCGACTCCTCAAAACTCGACACGATCCTTGAAGGAAACGAGGAGGCACTTCTGACGGGGCATCTTCTCGTGACGGAAAACGATCTTTCCGAGCCGGAAAAGCTTTTAGAAAAAGTGACAAAGCCGCAGGATGTGTTCTGCCATTTCGGCTGGGGCGGATCCGGGAGCGCGTCAAGGACGGACAAGGCGCTTCAGGAGAAGAACATGGAGATCTCCCTGGAGACGATTCAGACGGCGAAAGCCCTAGGCTGTAAAAAGTTCCTGTTCTCCGGCTCCCAGGCGGAGTACGGAATGCACCAGGATCTGATCACGGAGGACACGGTCTGCGAGCCGAAATCCCTGTATGGAGAGGCGAAGCTTGCCATGCGGGAAAAGGGAGAAAAACTCTGTGATGAACTGGGACTGCGGTACATTCATGCCAGGATCTTCAGCGCCTACGGCCCCGGGGACCACCCGTGGACGTTAGTGGAGTCCTGTTTGGACACATTCTTAAGTAATAAGGAAATGTCCCTGGGGGCATGTACCCAGAAGTGGAATTTCCTCTATATCGACGATCTGGCGAGAGGGATGGCGGCGCTCTGCGAAGCCCCGGAAAGTGCGTTTGAGGGACTTGAAAATCCTGTATTTAACTTCGGCGGTGCTGAGACAAAGGTATTAAAGGAATTCGTGGAGGAGATCCACGAACTCTGCGGCGGGCAGGGCGAGAGCCGGTACAACACCCGGGGGGAGAACGCCGAAGGTCTGATCAACCTGATGCCGTCCATCGAAAAGCTGAAGACGGTGACGGGATGGAAGCCGGAGGTGGATTTCAAGACCGGAATCAGCAGGATGATCGCACTTAGAAAGAGAAACATTTAACTGAACAAGAAAACAATTCTGGGGTAGCAGAGAGGGCAGCAATCAGTTGAAAATGCAGAACGATCACAGACTGGGAAAAAATGCCGCGAAATACGTCGAGTATTGACAAAACAGAAAAAATGGTTACAATGATAAAAGTTAAAGATTAGGTAACTGAAAAGGTGCCCGAAGGTACCCGTCAGGTAAAATTTAAGGAAGAAGAAAATATAACATGAAAAAAATCAGCGTTTTGATTCCATGCTATAACGAGGAGGAGAATGTCGTTCCGATCAGCGAAGCTGTCATCGGCATCATCACAAAAGAACTGCCTCAGTACGACTATGAGCTGGTATTCATCGACAACGACTCCACCGATAAGACGAGAGAACTGCTCCGCACGCTCTGCGCGAAGAACCCGAAGATTAAGGCGATCTTCAACGCGAGAAACTTTGGTCAGTTCAATTCTCCGTATTATGGAATCCTTCAGGTAACCGGTGACTGCGTGATCTCCATGGTGGCGGATTTCCAGGATCCGGTGGAACTGATTCCGAAGTATGTCCACGAGTGGGAGAATGGCTATAAGATCGTCATCGGAATCAAGACGAGCAGCAAAGAGAACCCGATTATGTACTGGCTCAGAAGCTGCTACTACAAACTGATCCGCAAATTATCCGATGTGGAGCAGATCGAGCACTTCACAGGATCCGGACTCTACGACAGACAGTTTATCGAGGTCTTAAGAAACTTAAACGATCCGACCCCGTTCCTTCGCGGGATCGTTGCGGAGTTAGGCTTTAAGAGAAAAGAGATCCCGTACGAGCAGCCGAAGCGCCGCGCGGGAAAGACCCACAATAACTTCTATAAATTATATGACGCGGCAATGCTCAGCTTTACATCTTACACAAAAGCGGGCCTGCGCCTGGCAACCTTTTTCGGCGCCTTCTGCGGCGGTGTGAGCTTTATCGTAGCAGTCATATATCTGATCATGAAACTCTTATACTGGGACCGCTTTATGGCAGGTATGGCACCGCTTCTCATCGGAATGTGCTTTCTTGGATCTGTCCAGATCTTCTTTATCGGCCTGCTTGGCGAGTATATCATGAGCATCAATACCCGTGTGATGCACCGCCCGCTCGTTGTGGAGGAGGAGCGCATCAATTTTGATACACCGGCCGGTGCACAGGAGGAAGTATGAAGTACAGTGTTGAAGTGATGAGAGTCCGGGAGCAGACGATCCAGTTAAATGGCTGGGCTGTTGAGAGCAACCCGGATTCCGTGATCACCTACCGGGTCGAGGATGAAGCGGGACAGCCGGTGGAGGCGAAGATCGTTCCGACGAGAAGAGATGACGTGAGCCAGATCTATTATAAGAAGATCATCGACCGTGATCTCGGATTTGATATCCGTTTTCCGTATGAACATGGAAAGAATTATTATCTTGTGATCTGCGGCGAGAAGAAGACGATCCGTGTGAAATACAGCGATATGACGATCCGCAGAAAAACCGGCGCGGCAAACCGCAAGGTACAGAAGCTCATGAACCTTATGAACATGGAGACAGTCCATGTTGCCTGGGACTTCTTAAAGGAAAATGGTCTGAAAGCCCTGATCTTAAAATCCAAGCACAAGATCCAGGGGATTGATGACGATTACGACTACGCAGAGTGGTGGAATCTCACGAAACCGTCAGAGGAAGAGCTGGAAGAGCAGAAGAAAAAGAAGTTCGATTATATGCCGAAATTTTCGATCGTGATCCCGGTCTATAAGACTCCGGAAAAATTCCTGAAGGAAATGCTGGACTCCATCGTGGAGCAGACCTACGCGAACTGGGAACTCTGCATCGCGGACGGCAGCCCGGCGGGTGAGAGTGTCGAGACTGTTTTAAAGAAATACGCGGAGAAAGACGCGAGGATCCGCTATCAGATACTGGGGGAAAACCGCGGTATCTCCGGAAATACGAACGCCGCCCTTGAGATGGCGGAAGGTGATTTCATTGTACTTGCAGATCATGATGACCGTCTGACACCGAATGCGCTCTTTGAGTGCGCGAAAAAACTGAATGAGAATGAAAACTGCGATGTCCTCTATTCCGATGAGGACAAGCTTGACATGGATGGGGATGAACTGTTCGACCCGCATTTCAAGCCGGATTTCAATCCGGATCTTTTGACGAGCGTCAACTATATCTGCCATCTGTTTGTGGTGAAAAAAGAATTGCTCGATAAAGTCGGCGGTTTCCGGGCGGAATATGACGGAGCTCAGGATTACGACTTTATTTTCCGCTGTACAGAGAATGCAAAGCAGATCTGCCATATCCCGAAGGTGCTCTATCACTGGCGTTGCCACCCAAATTCCACGGCGAGCAACCCGGAGAGCAAGCTTTATGCCTTCACAGCCGGTTCCCGTGCCATCATGGACCACTATAAGAGAGTGGGAATTGAGGCAGAAAAGGTAGAAAAGGGTGTGGATTACGGGATCTATCACACGACGTTTAAGATCAAGGATGATCCGCTTGTGTCCGTAATTATTCCGAACAAGGACCACACCGTGGACCTCGACAACTGCATCCGCCCGATGCTGACGGAGGGAACCTATAAGAATCTGGAGTTCGTCATCGTGGAGAACAACAGTACGGAGCAGGCGACCTGGGATTACTACGAGAAGATCCAGAAGGAGTTCCCTAATGTACATGTTGTCCGCTGGGAGAGAGAGTTCAACTACTCCGCGATTAACAATTTCGGCGTACAGCACGCAAAGGGCGAGTACCTTCTGTTTATGAACAACGATATTGAGCTAATCGCAAAGAATTTCGTGGAAGAGATGCTTGGCTTTGTCCAGAGAGAGGACGTGGGGATCGCCGGAGCGAGATTGCTCTATGAGGATGACACGATCCAGCATGCCGGTGTTGTTATCGGTTTCGGCGGTATCGCCGGTCATACGTTTATCGGGCTTCATAAATCCGAGAACAGCTATTTCAACCGTGCGATGTGTGCCCAGGATTACAGTGCTGTCACAGCGGCCTGCATGATGAGCAAGCGCTCCGTATTTGACGCTGTGGGCGGATTTACGGAAGAGCTCGCGGTGGCTTTCAATGATATTGATTACTGCATGAAGGTGAGAAAGCTCGGAAAACTTGTAGTATATGCGCCTTATGCGGTGCTTCACCACTATGAATCCAAGTCCCGCGGACTTGAGGACACACCGGAGAAGGTGGAGAGATTTAATCGTGAGATCGCCACTTTCGCGAAGCGCTGGCCGGAGATCTTGAGAGACGGAGATCCGTACTACAATCCGAACCTGACACTGAGAAAATCAAATTTTGCGCTGCGTGACCTGAAAAAGGAAAAAATCGGGGAACCATATAAACTGGAGGTACCGTTAGACGAATGAAGACAACGATCATAATTCCGAATTACAACGGACTTTCGTTTATGGAACCGTGCTTTGAGGCTCTTGAAGCGCAGACGATGAAGGATTTCAAGATCCTGGTGGTGGACAACGGTTCCACGGACGGCAGCGTGGAGTGGCTGAAGGAGCGGGAGATCCCGTCGATCTTTCTTCCGGAAAACACTGGCTTTTCCGGTGCGGTAAACGTGGGGATCAGGGCGGCAGATACGCCGTATGTGATCTTATTAAATAATGATACAAAAGTGGCTCCCCACTACGTCGAAGCGTTGGAGCGGGCCATGGACCGATCGGAGAAGATCTTTTCCGTCAGCAGCAAGATGATCCAGATGTACCACCCGGATCTTATGGACGATGCCGGAGACATGTACAGCGTCCTCGGCTGGGCATTCCAGCGGGGCGTCGGGCGTCCGGAAAAGCTTTATAAAAAGAGCTGCCGTGTTTTTACGGCGTGTGCCGGGGCAGCGATCTACCGCCGGGAAGTATTTGAGACCATCGGTTATTTCGATGAGATGCACTTTGCCTACCTTGAGGATATCGATGTGGGATACCGTGCGAAGCTTTACGGGTACGACAACGTATTCTGCCCGGAAGCTGTGGTGTACCATGTAGGCAGCGGGACAAGCGGATCGAAGTATAATTCCTTTAAGGTGAAGCTTGCCGCGAGGAATAATGTGTATCTGAATTACAAAAATATGCGCGCATGGCAGTTGCTTTTAAATTCTCCGTGTCTTCTCGCGGGAACATTTGTAAAGTTCCTGTTTTTTAAAAAGATGGGATTCGGAAAAGACTATGTGTCCGGATTTCTTGAGGGGATCAGAACATTAAAGGACTGTAAACGCGTCCCTTCCTTTAAGGGAAGATTACAGCGGGAGATCGGGATCCAGCTTGAGCTGATCGCCGGAACCGCAGTCTATGTTTATGAGTTTTCTAGGAGACAGGCGGCGAAGCTTAGAGCGAAAGCCTGAGATTCTTCGCCGGACGCCGTGCGGCCGGCTCAGTGCGGATAGACTGAACGGCTGCTTTTATGCAAGATAAACGAATAATTTACGGAAATCTCATATTTTCTTAAGAAATCGTATATATGCAAATGGGTAAATTTTATGTATACTATGTATGCATATTTTTTACAATGGCGGTACTATGTCCGGGGGAGTGACTTGAGAAAGGCAGTCTGACGGGGCATGGTATAGTTGAAAATACCTGCCGGGGGGAATTGGCTGGAGCGGCTGTGCATGCGCTGATCACGGAAAGAATTCTGACCGGCACGTTCCTTGGAAAACAGGGTGAAAATTATATGATCAAAGATAATCAGAAGAGCCTCAACCGTTTTCACGTTGTGCTTGACGCCTTCGTGACCGCATTCTCTTATCTGCTTGCGTGGTTTATCGTAATCGGAAGCGGATGGGCGAACCTGCTCGGAAAACGGACACTTGAGGTCGGTTTTTATTTTGGCGCGCTTCTTGTCATTATTCCGGCGTATCTGCTTTTGTACTCCTTTTTTGGACTGTACACGCCGAAGCGTGTACTCGGACGCAGAAATGAATTCGGAAAGATATTCAAGGCAAACACGATCGGACTCCTTATTTTTGGTCTGATCCTGTACTTTGGAAGAAAAGAGCCGCATCTCTACAACTTCTCCCAGAGACTGGTCGTATATTTCTATGTGCTGAACGTAGTGTTTATGACCATTGAGCGGAATGGAATCCGGATCGTGCTTCGTTCCATGCGCTCAAAAGGATACAATCAGAAACATATCCTGTTAGTTGGCTATTCCTCCGCAGCGGAAGGGTTTATCGACCGGGTAAACAAGAATCCGGAATGGGGGTACACGATCCGCGGAATCATTGATGATACGAAGGAACGCGGAAGTGAGTATAAGGGAGTAAAGGTCATCGGCTGCATCGAGGACCTCGACTATATTTTAGAGCAGAACAGTCTCGATGAGATCGCCGTCACACTGAGCCTGAGCGAGTATGAAAAACTCCGCCATATCGTTGCTCTCTGTGAAAAATCCGGCGTGCACACGAAGTTTATCCCGGATTACGGGAACATTATCCCGACGATCCCGTATATGGAAGATCTCCAGGGCCTGCCGGTGATCCATATCCGCCGCGTTCCGTTGAATGATCCTATGAATGCGATGGTAAAGAGAGCCGTCGATATCGTGGGTGCGATCGTGGGGATCGTACTTTTCTCCCCGATCATGCTGATCGTGGCAGTGCTCATAAAGCTGACATCTCCGGGACCGATCATTTTCTGTCAGGAACGTGTCGGCCTTCACAACCGGCCGTTTAAAATGTATAAATTCCGTTCCATGACGGTTCAGGATCCGGGCAAGGAGAAGAGCCGCTGGACAACAAAGGGAGATGCCCGTGTGACTCTCATCGGAAAAATAATCCGCCGTACAAGCATCGACGAGGTGCCGCAGTTCTTTAATATCCTGATTGGTGATATGAGTCTTGTGGGTCCGAGACCGGAACGGCCATTTTTCGTTGAAAAATTTAAGGAAGAAATCCCGCGATATATGATCAAGCACCAGGTCCGTCCGGGCCTTACCGGCTGGGCGCAGGTGAATGGTTACCGTGGAGACACTTCGATCATTAAGCGGATCGAGCACGATCTCTATTATATCGAGAACTGGACACTTGGTCTTGATTTCAAGATCATGTTCCTGACTGTTTTCAAGGGATTCATCAATAAAAACGCTTACTAAGACGAGGACAAATGACATGAATTATGAAGACGAATTAGACCGTTCCCGCGCCAGAAAGAGCAGACGGCGTGAGAGCGGGAGTGAGACGTCCGCAAAACGCCGCACTCACAGGACGGAAGAGCTGTATTCCATGAGTGCTGACCCGGGAAGCCGTGCAGGCCGTGCCGCAGCAAAGAGCCATGGGACAGCTTCCCACAATCACAGAAGACGGAAAAACGGAAACAAGAAGAAAAAGATCATCATCGGTGTTCTGATCGCCCTGATCGTTCTGGTCCTGGGGTTTGCCGCAGCGGTTTACGGCTATATCCGGCACAACTTCGGAAAGATGAACGGACAGAATAATTTTGATATTTCGGACGTCCAGAATGAGAACATCTCTCTGGAAATGAGAGATAAGATGGAAAAAGGCTACTGGACCATTGCGGTATTTGGCCTGGACTCCCGTGATAATTCCACAGGAAAAGGCAACCAGTCCGATGTTATCATGATCGTGAACTTAAATCGTGAGACCGGAGAGATCAAGCTGGTATCTGTATTCCGCGACACTTACCTGAATGTGAGCGATAAGAACACATACAATAAGATCAACGCGGCATATGCGATGGGTGGTCCGGAGCAGGCAGTAAAGACCCTGAACAAGAATCTGGATCTCAACATCACCCACTATGTAGCGTTCAACTGGAAGGCAGTCGCAACAGCGATCAACATCCTCGGTGGTGTCGACATCGATATCAGTAAGTCCGAGTTCTACTACATCAACGCGTTCATCACAGAGACGGTAAAGGGTACTGGAATTGGTTCTGTACAGTTAAAGAAAGCAGGTGTGAACCATCTGGATGGCGTACAGGCCGTTGCCTATGGACGTCTTCGTCTGATGGACAGTGACTATGCGCGTACAGAGCGCCAGAGACTTGTAATCCAGAAGGCATTCGAGAAGGCGAAAAAGGCAGACTTTGCGACATTAAACAGCCTGATCGGAAATATGTCCGCGATGTGCGCGACAAATATCAATATGAATGATATTCTTCCGATGGCGAAGAATGTCACGAAATACCATCTCGGTGAGACGACCGGATTCCCGGCAGCCCGCGGAGAGCAGAAGATGAAGATCGGTAAGCTGAAATTGTCCTGTGTTATCCCGCAGACACTCGTGAGCAATGTTACAAGCCTTCACAAGTTCCTCTATGGTGAAGAGGACTACAAGCCATCCAGCACGGTCCAGACGATCAGCAATAAGATCGCTGAACTTACCGGATTGAATAAGGCTGGCAAGGAGATCGATCATGTAGCGACGGATCAGGGATATATCCCGAAGGGCGAGACGGAGGCCACGACACTTTCCGCTGAAGAGGAGAGTAAGAAGGAGAGTCAGGAAGAATCCCAGATGGAGTCCATGCTCGAAGAATCCAAGAAGGAATCTGAGAGCGCGGGTGAGACTGAGACAGGACCGGACGGCAAGCCGATCGAGACTTCTTCCGGAAACCATGAGACCAGCGCCGCTTATGAGACGGATGAGCATGGAAATATCTATGTGAAGCCGACAGAGAGCCACGCAGTGAGTCCGACAGATGAGGCGGAGACTTCCACGGAGGAGTTCCGTCCGTCAAATCCGCAGGAGACCACAGCGGAGAATCCGGTGGGACCGGGATATGAAAAGTCCACCGCTGTTCCGGAGGCGACCACAAGCGCCGGCCCGGCAGGCCAGACAGAAGGACCGAGTTCCGTGACTGTTCCAGGCGGAACAGTTGCACCGGAAGGTCCGGCTGCTGGAGTTTAGGAACAAAGGCCAGGCAAAAAGGTTATAAAGGAAATATAGGATCTTAAGGATCAAGACGCATCGTCTGATTGATTTGGAAGAAATATTCCAGACTACCAGATGGTGCGTCTTTTTTCGTGCAGCGGGCCATAATCCATACTTGTGCGATAACGGTACTAGTGTGAAAATTCTCGAAAAATGCCTGATTTTTTGGGATTTGCGGTAGTCCGGCACAGTGGAAAGGTTTTACCCGGCTATATTTTTAAACGAAAATTAGAATTTACATTTTACATAGATTATACAAAGTAGTTACCGAACCATGGTTTTTGCTTTTTGGAATTCGTGATAAAAATAATACTGTACAGAGAAAGAAAAAAACAAAAACAAAGACCTTTGAGGAGGAGAAAAGAATTATGAAAACAAGAAAAGTAATGGCACTTGCAGGTGCAGGAGTATTAGCAGTCAGCATGATGACAGGATGCGGAAGTAGCAGTAGCACAGCATCTACGACAGCAGCAGCGACAACAACTGCGGCAGCAGCAGAGACAACAAAAGAAGCAGCGACAACAGCAGCAGAGAAAAAAACAGATCTTACAGGATCGATCACAGCGGCAGGTTCTTCCGCATTAAAACCGCTGGTTGACGATGCAGCAGACATGTTTATCGAGAAATACCCGGACGTTTCCATCACGATCGACGCAGGAGGATCCGGCGAGGGCTTAAAGCAGGTTTCCGAGGGAACCGTAAATATCGGTAACTCCGATGTTGAGGCCTCCGCAAAGCTTGACGAGACACAGGCAAAAGAGCTTGTTGATCATCAGGTATGCGTAGTCACGATGGCTCCAATCGTAAACAACGATGTAAAAGAAGGCGGCGTTGAGGATCTTACAAAACAGCAGCTCATCGACATATTCACAGGAAAGACAACAAACTGGAAAGAGGTTGGCGGACCGGATGAGAGCATTGTCCTTGTGACAAGACCGACATCCTCCGGTACAAGAGCAACCTTCCAGAAATACGCGCTTGACGGAAACGAGGAAGCTTCCAACACTTCCATGGAAACAGATGATTCCGGTGTTCTTCTTCAGAATGTAAAAGATACAAAAGGTGCGATCGGATATGTAGCACTTTCTTATCTGACAGGTGATGCGGGAGTTGCAACCGTAGCGATCGATGGCGCAGAGCCGACACTTGAAAATACATACGCTGGAAAATATCCGGTATGGACATTTGAGCATATGTACACAAAGGGTGAGCCGGACGAAGTTGTAAGCGCATTCCTTGACTACATCATGTCCGATGAGTACGGCGCAAAGATGGAATCCTTAGGTTACGGCGTATCTTCCAAGATGACAAATACTGAGCATTAAGACAAAACTTAAGGCCGGGCAGTGAGCCATGATCCGACCGGATGAAAGAAAAAAGAGGACATGGACAAGAGAACTGCGAAACAGGGGCGGGGCAGACGAATCTGGCCCGCCCCGATATGATTTATGATAGAATTTGCTTCGAATATAGGAAGCAGGAGGACTTATGAAGAATGGTAAAGAAAAAAGCATGTTCGTCAGAGAATATCTGTGGCGGGATCTGATGACCGTCTGTGGACTGTTCGTAATTCTTCTGACGATCGTGATCGGCGCGTTCCTTGTATACAAGGGATCATCCACATTCCTGGTTTACAGACATTCCTTCCTGGAATTCTTAGGATCTGCAGACTGGGCACCGGAGGACAATATGGCAGGCGGCGGCAGCATCGGTGCGCTGATCTTCATCGCTGGGTCGCTCTGCACCTGCGGCCTGGCGCTTCTCATCGCGACTCCGTTTTCCCTGGGATCAGCGATCTTCATCACGGAGATCTCCCCGAAGTTTGGCGAGAAATTCTACCGCCCGGTAGTCGAGATCTTCGCCGGGATCCCGTCTGTTGTCTATGGCTGGGTGGGACTCACGGTGCTTGTACCGGCGATCAAGACCTTGTTTGACCGTCAGGTGGGACATTCCATCCTGGCAGCAGGTCTGGTCTTAGCGGTCATGATCTTCCCGACGATCACAAGTGTTGCGGCGGATGCCCTTCACTCCGTACCGAAGGAATGCAGAATGGCGGCGTACGGACTCGGCTCCACCCGCTGGCAGACCATATACCGGATCGTAGTCCCGGCGGCAGCGCCTGGAATCATTTCCGGTGTGATCTTAGGTCTCGCGAGAGCCTTCGGTGAGGCCCTGGCGGTTGCCATGGTCATCGGTCAGACAACAGCGCTTCCCACAAGCATTTTTTCAACGACAAAGACTCTGACCACCGAGATCGCGGCCCAGATGGGCAACGCCATGGAGGGCGGCGAGATGAAATCCGCACTCTGGACCATGGCACTGCTGTTATTTGCAATCTCCCTGTTCTTCATCTTCCTGATCCATCATGTGACAGCGGTAAAGCCGGAGAAAGAAGAAAAAACAAGAACTTCTGTGAAAACCAGCACAACCGCAGTGCCGGTAAAGCAGTTCGCAGCAAAGGGGGAAAATTAGACCATGGAAAGTAAGATCAGACGTTCACGCGGTGTGGACCGCGTTATGACAGTCATTTTCTACCTGGTTGCGATCTTCTTCTTCGCTCTTCTGATCGGCTTTGCGGGCAAGGTCATCATCGGCGGTCTCATGGGGGCAAAGCCGGAGATGTTCCGCTTCGCGAGAAAAGGAAGCATCGGAAACCAGTTGTTCAACACGATCTATCTCGTATTTATCTCCCTGCTGGTATCCATCCCCCTTGGTGTCTGCGCCGGAATTTATCTGGCCATGTATGCGAAACAGGGAAAAATGACAAAGTTTTTGAGAATGTGTATCGAGACACTTTCTTCCCTTCCGTCCATCGTTGTGGGTCTGTTCGGATACCTAGTATTCCTCGTATTCTTCGGAATGGGAAAGAGCCTGATGGCTGGTGCCCTCTCCGTATCGATCCTGACACTTCCGCTTATCACGACGACCACCGAGGATGCCATCAAGGGACTTCCGGCGGGATATTTTCAGGCGAGTTTAGGTCTTGGAGCGACAAAATGGCAGTCCATCTTCCATGTACTTCTCCCGGCATGTCTCCCACGAATCATGACAGGCGTCATCCTGGCGGCGGGACGTGGATTCGGTGAGGCGGCGGCGCTCCTCTACACCACAGGATCCGGAAGCGACCTACGCTGGGGCAACTGGAACCTGGCAGCCCCGACCTGCCCGTTCAACCCGTTCCGCCCGGCAGAGACATTGTCGATCCAGATCTGGAACCTTCAGGTAAACGGTCAGGATAAGGCACTGGCGAACACCGCCTCCGCGGTCCTTATGATCCTGGTTCTGGCATTCAGCATTGGCGCGAATGTGTGGAGCCATCATCTGAAGAAGAAGAGCTCCGGCGAGGCAGCGTAAGAAACATTCGGAAAAGGACCTCAATGACAGATTCTTGAGGGAGAAGTAATAAAACTCTGAGGATGGCATATGAGAGTTTTAGAGAGGAAAACATATATGACTGATATGAAACCGAAATTTGATATCGAAAAGCTGAATCTGCATTACGGCTCGTTCCAGGCGCTTAAGGACATCAACATGCAGATCAGCGCCCATGAGATCACCGCGTTCATCGGACCGTCCGGTTGCGGAAAATCTACATTTTTAAAGACATTGAACCGGATGAACGATCTTGTGGAGAATGTAAAGATCGACGGAAAAGTGGAGCTTGACGGGCAGAACATCTTTAAGGATATGGACGCCATCACACTGCGCCACAAGGTCGGCATGGTATTCCAGCAGCCAAACCCGTTCCCGAAGAGCATCTACGACAACATCGCCTATGGCCCGAGGATCTTCGGGATCACGAGAAAGGCAGATCTCGACGAGATCGTTGAGAGAAGCCTGCGTCAGGCGGCGATCTGGGATGAGCTTAAGGACCGCTTAAATAAGAGTGCCCTGGGACTTTCCGGCGGACAGCAGCAGAGACTCTGCATTGCGAGAACCCTGGCGGTGGAGCCGGAGGTGATCTTGATGGATGAGCCGACCTCCGCCCTGGACCCGATCTCCACATCGAAGATCGAGGACCTGGCGATGGAATTAAAGGATAAATACACCATCGTGATCGTCACCCACAACATGCAGCAGGCGGCGCGTATCTCTGACAAGACAGCGTTCTTCCTGTTAGGTGAGGTCGTTGAGTACAATAATACAAGTGATCTGTTTGCGAACCCGAGGGACGAACGGACAGAAAGCTACATCACAGGGAGGTTTGGCTGATTATGAGAGACGCGTTTTTAAAGCAATTGGAAGAGCTGCATAAGATGTTGGCGGAGATGGGACTGCTCTGCGAGGAAATGATCGACGGGACTTACGAGGCACTGATGAACATGGACCGGGAGCAGGCGGCGAAGATCCTGCAAGACGATGCGAACGTGGACTTAAAGGAGAGAGATATCGAGAGCAAGTGCTTGAAGCTTCTCTTAGAGCAGCAGCCGGTGGCGAGTGACTTAAGAAAGATCTCTTCCGCATTAAAAATGATCACAGATCTGGAGCGTATCGGTGACCAGGCGGGCGATATCGCGGAGATCATCAAGACCACAGACCTCTTAGAGCCGGTAAAGGCGACAAGACTCGGCGAGATGGCAAAAGCCGTTGCGTCCATGGTCCGCGAGAGCATTGAGAGCTTCGCAAACGAGGACCTCAAGAAGACAAAGGAAGTCATCGCCTACGATGACGTGATCGACGATATGTTCTCCCAGGTGAAGAAAGAACTGGCAGACGGTATCTTAAACGGCGAGGCCACCCAGGAACAGATCCTGGACATCCTCATGATCGCCAAATACTACGAGCGCATCGGCGACCACGCCACAAATATCGCGGAGTGGGCAGAGTATGCGATCACTGGGGTACATAGGAACAGTGAGCTGGAAGAGCATCTGTAAAAAGAGAAAAATTCCGAAACTGGAATTAAAACTGAAAAATTGCTAAAAATGATCTGAAAGTTGAATAAAAAAGTGGAGAACCTGATCTGCAGGTTCTCCCTTCTTGTTTTAAGAGCAATAACTGTGGATTTTGTCAGACAGCGAACATCTGCTTGCATAAGCATCCAAAATATGCTAAGATTCTTGCGTACACATGTTTTTCTGGGACGCACATATGGTAACGTGCCAGAGCAATGGACGAAAAGTATGATTTCGGTAATAAAAAAGAAATTTTTAGCTTGCGAGGTCTGATATATGGAGAAAAAAAACAAGTATTATGTGGTTCGTGACAAAGCGCTGCCGGAAGTCCTTCAGAAAGTCGTTGAGGTGAAACGTCTCCTCGAGGCGGACAAAAACATGACGGTGCAGGAGGCGGCGGAACAGGTCGGTTTAAGCCGCAGTTCCTTCTATAAATATAAGGATGATATTCTTCCGTTTTCCGACAACACGAGAGGAAAGACAGTGACACTTGTGACCCAGATGATGGACGAGCCGGGGCTTCTGTCTGACCTGCTCCACATCGTTGCGGATTACCGCGCGAATATCCTTACGATCCACCAGACGATCCCGGTAAACGGATCCGCGACGGTAACGCTCAGCGTGGAAGTTCTCTCAGATACGGGAAATGTTGCCGGTATGGTTGAGGAGATCGAGCACTTAAAGGGCGTACAGAACGTAAAAATTTTAGGAGTGGAGAAATAGACGGATGAAAGCGGCAATTATGGGATACGGAACCATCGGTTCTGGCGTGTATGAGGTTCTTGACAAGAACTGCAAAAGCGTAGAGAAAAAGGCTGGAGAGCCGATCGAAGTAAAATATATCCTGGATCTCAGGGAGTTTCCGGGAAGTCCTGTGGAGAAGCTTGTGATCCATGATGTGGAACAGATCGTAAATGACCCGGAGATCGGGATCGTTGTGGAGACCATGGGCGGAACAAAACCGGCCTACGAGTTTGTAAAGCGCTGCCTGCTCGCGGGAAAGCATGTGGTGACTTCCAATAAGGCACTGGTTGCGGCCCATGGGACAGAGCTGATCCGGATCGCCGCGGAAAAGAACATCAGCTTCTTGTTTGAGGCAAGTGTCGGCGGCGGTATTCCGATCATCCGCCCGCTTGTGGAGAGCCTCGGCGGCGAGGAGATTTTAGAAATCTCCGGTATCTTAAACGGAACGACAAACTACATCCTCACAAAGATGAATGAAGAGGGATGGAGCTTCGAGGAGGCGTTAAAGCGCGCCCAGGAATTGGGCTACGCGGAGCGCAACCCGGAGGCAGATATTGAAGGATATGACACCTGCAGAAAGATCGCGATCCTGACTGCGGTCGCAACAGGAAAAGAAGTAAACTACGAGGAGATCCCGACCCAGGGAATCACAAAAATCACTTCCATGGATTCCAGCTACGCGGCACATATGGGTGCGGCGATCAAGCTCTTCGGAACCAGCGTGAATAAAGATGGAAAGATCTATCTGGAGGTCGCGCCGGTCCTCGTGGATGCGAAAGACCCGCTGTATGCGGTGACAGATGTGTTCAACGGAATCCTCGTTGTGGGAAATATGCTGGGGGCGTCCATGTTCTATGGAAGCGGAGCAGGAAAACTGCCGACAGCCAGCGCCGTTGTCGGGGATATGATCTCCGCAGTCCGCTTCGGCGATGAGCCGGAGAAGATCGGCTGGAGCAGCGAGAAGCTTGAGGTACATCCGGCGGCTGAGCTTTCCAGAAAGTACTTTGCACGGTTTGAGGGTTCTGAGAGAGCAAAGAAAGAGGCCGTTGCGGCAGCTTTCGGTGACGTGAAATTTGTGACACTGGAAGGAAAAGATGAGTTCGCGGTTCTGACCGGTGAGATGACAGGGGAAGAGTTCGACGCGGCAGCAGCAAAGGTCGGTGGACTGCGCCAGAAACTCGCAGCCAGAGTATGATCATTCCGGCGTTCCGGATGCCGTGCCTCTTTCAGCTGATGACCGGGCTCTACTGTCCGGGCTGCGGAGGAACGCGGGCGGTAAAAGCGCTCCTTGCCGGACATCCGGTACTGAGTTTTCTGTATCATCCGCTGGTCCTCTGTACGGCGGTGACGGCGGCTGTCTTTGCCGTCTCCTGGGGACTCTATTTCCTGACCGGGAAGGAAAAATTCCGCATGGAACCGGATGACCGCTATGCTTACGCGGCGGCGGGGATCGTGATCTTAAATTTTATCATAAAAAACGGACTTCTGGTATTCGCCGGGATCGATGTGATCGGGCGGCTGCCGGGGGTGTGAGAATAGGGAGAAGACCTGGAGTGGGTACCGAAAGTGGTATCTGCGCCGGGTCTTCTTTGCATATAAGCGTAGGCTTGTAGCGGCCAGGGACGGGCAGGCGGCTGCTCGCAAATCCGTTCGCCACAGTTTTGACGCAGAAATGCCCGGTTTTGCGTGCCTTCTTTCACAGTTTGAACACAGGTCAAACACAGATGAACCACAAATTTCTGGTAGAGTTATTACGGAAATTGAAATAAACAGTAAGAAAAATGCAAGGAGTTCTGACTGTATGTACTTTAAAAGTACAGAAACCGGGTCTGTGAGACTATTAGAAAAAAATACATGGAGATGTTGATCTGGCGATCAAGGTGGATGAAAGGAGAATGGGAATGAGAAGAGGAAAGATGATAGCGGCGGTACTGACGGTCTGCGCGGTGGGCGCGGGGATGACGGTAAACGCCTATGCGGCCAGCACCACATTTGAGATGAGAAAGAAGACAGTGAGACTGCTTGGAATTTTGAGTACGAGCAACTATCAGACAAACGTATCGAGAGGTGAGTTTGCGGAGCTTCTCGTAAAGGCGTCCAATTACCGTGAGACAGCGAACTCCACGGGAACCGTGTCCGTGTTCGCAGATGTTTCCGCGAAATCCCAATACTCCTCAGCGATTCGCACCGCGGCGACAAATTCCTGGATGTCCGGTTATCTCGGAGGAAACTTTAAGCCGGACGAGGGAGTTACGATGCGGGATGCCATCAAGGCAGTCCTGGGAGTCTTAGGATACACAAACGAGGATTTCTCCGGAAGTCTTCAGGAGAGCCGCCTTGCGAAGTTCAAGTCCCTGTCCCTGGATTCTGGGATCTATCGTGATCTCGACGAGGTCCTCACGAGGGAAGACTGCATCAACCTGTTCTATAACCTGATGAAGGCGAAGACAAAAGAAGGAAACCAGTATGGCAGCAAGGTATTTGACCTGACCTACAATTCCGACGGCGAGATCAACACATCCTCGATCCTGGATAACAGTTTAAAGGGACCGAAGATCTTAGACAATGACAGCCGGAACTTAAAGAGTCTTGTTCCGTTTTCCCTGAAAGACGCTACCATGTTTTTAAACGGCGAGATGTCCGATGAGAGCGAGATCAACGATTACGCCACCGTGCTCTATTACCACGAGGAGACAAAGATGATCTTCGCCTATTCCAACGGCGGCGAGAACAAAGGCGCCACGGAGGGCCGGATCAAGGCGATCTACTACGATTCCAGTGATCCGTTCACACCGGTGAAGGTGGTCTTAAACACCGATTACCAGGACAACGGCGGTGAGGGCGATGAGTTCCAGATCAGCGGATCGGAGCTCCAGTACCTGTTCTCCGTCTACGGAGAGTTTGAGGTGGATGACAAGGTTGCCATCGTGTGGGAGAAGAGCGGAAGCGACGAGAATGCGACTTATACGGTTGTAGATGTTGTCGGAGATTATTGATTAGTTACGAATATACATATAATACATGAAATAGGAATACCGCAGAAGGAATGCGGGTAGAGAAAATTAAGGCAAGGAAATTCAGATCCGGAACATAGTTAAGAGAAGCGGAAGATTTCAATAGACAGGAAAGGAACGAGTATGGAGAACGAAAAGGTGGCCGCAGAGAAGAAACGGAAAAAACGGAAAGGAAAAAGCGGAAGGATCGTGATCGTGCTTATAGTGGTTCTGGCAGCGCTGCTTGGCGGATTTTTCCTCTATAAGAAAAAGACCTCGAGCCAGAAAAGTCAGGGTGACCAGTCTGTGTCAACGGCGACAGTGAAGCGGACGGACATCAGTTCAGAGCTCACGGCGTCCAGCTCCCTGTCACCGAAGGACACCTACGAGGTGACATCCCTGGTGGAAGGAGAGGTCATCGAGGCGAACTTTGAGGAAGGCGATGTTGTAGAAAAAGGTCAGGTCCTCTACCGGATTGACGCATCCTCCATGGACTCTGACCTGAGCTCTGCCCAGACCAGCCTTCAGAGGGCGAAGGAGAGTGCCCAGACGGCACAGTCCGATTACGCCGAGGAGACAGCGCGGATCGCCGGAAATACATACCGCTCCACAGCGTCCGGATATATCAAGACTCTCTATATCAAAGAGGGCGATAAGGTAAATAACGGAACGAAGATCGCGGATCTCTATGATGACTCCGTTATGAAGATCACAGTCCCGTTCCTCTCAGGCGAGGCGGCGGAGATCAACGTAGGTGACGAGGCGGCAGTGACTTTGGAGGACACCGGCGAGCAGATCTCCGGAACCGTCACGGTTGTCAGCAGCATGGAGGAGACACTCTCCGGAGGACGTCTCGTGAAGAATGTGACGGTCGATGTATCAAATCCAGGCGGACTCACGACAGACACCGCGGCATCCGTGACCGTCGACGGATTTGTCTGCAGTGCCGAGGCAACATTCACGGCGAAGACTGAGACGATCCTGAGCGTGGAGCTCTCCGGAAACAAGAGTCTCGAGATCGAGAACCTTCTGATTCATGAAGGTTCTTATGTGGATAAGAACTCCGATCTGTTCCGGGTGACCGCAAAGACGACGGAAGAGTACTTAAAGGAATTCAAGGACGCGGTGGAGAGCGCAGATGACAATCTGGAAAACGCGGAGAACAAACTGAGCAACACCCAGGACAGTGTGGATGACTACACGATCACAGCGCCGATCTCGGGGACAGTGATCACGAAAAACGCGAAGGTTGGGGATAAGATCTCCAAGAGCTCCAGCGGAACGACCACCATGGCGGTGATCTATGACTTGTCCACCATGACACTGGAGATGTCCGTGGATGAACTCGATGTCTCAAGCATCAAGGTCGGACAATCTGTGGAGATCACGGCAGACGCGGTGGAAGGTGAGACATTCACAGGAACCGTCACAAATGTGAGTCTGCAGAGCAGCTACTCCAACGGTGTCACAAACTATCCGGTGACAGTGACTCTGGACGATACGGGAAGTCTTCTTCCTGGCATGAACGTGGATGCGAAGATCATTCTCGACAGCTCTGAGAATGCTCTGGTGATTCCGGCCAGCGCGCTGATGCGTGGAAACAGAGTGTATGTGAAGAAGAGTTCCGGCTCCGGAAAATCCGGCAGCAGCAACGTCCCGGACGGCTTCGAGGCGGTCCAGGTGACAACTGGAATCATCAACGACGATTATGTGGAGATCCTTTCCGGCCTCTCTGAGGGGGACGAGGTCTACATTTCCTCCGATTCCGGAAGCTCGACGCAGACCGATCAGATGCAGATGGGCGGCATGGGCGGTCCTGGCGGTGATATGGGCGGAGGCGTACCGGGCGGTCCTGGAGGAAACGGCGGAAATGGCGGCGGCAACGGCAGCGGACGAAGATCTCAGTAGTGCATAGGAGATAAATTGTATGGAAAAGACTGAATTCTCAATGCAAATAGATACCGCAGAGCAGAAAAAAATGTCTGAAGAGCCGATGAAACAGGAAGAGGCAGTTTCAAAAGTTCATGAGGAGTTGGAAAAGCAGGAACCCCTGATAGAGCTGCGCAATATCTACAAGATCTACTACATGGGCGACGAGGAAGTCCACGCCAACGACGGCATCAGCCTTTCCATCAACAAAGGCGAGTTCGTCGCCATCGTCGGCAAATCTGGAAGCGGAAAATCAACCCTGATGAACATCATCGGCGCCCTGGATGTCCCGACGGAGGGCGAATATTTCCTCGGCGGCGAGGACGTGGCGGATATGTCCGACAACGAGCTGGCGGAGATCAGAAACCGCATGATCGGCTTTATCTTCCAGCAGTACAACCTGCTTCCAAAGTTAAATCTCTTAGAAAACGTGGAACTTCCGCTTCTCTACGCCGGTTATGACAAAAAGGAACGTCGGGAGCGGGCTATGAATTCCCTGAAAAGGGTCGGACTTGAAGAAAAATGGAAGAATCTTCCGAACCAGCTCTCCGGCGGCCAGCAGCAGCGAGTCTCCATCGCGCGGGCTCTCGCAGGAGATCCGTCCTTAATCCTGGCGGATGAGCCCACGGGTGCCCTGGACTCCAGGACAGGCCGGGAAGTGCTTGATTTTTTAAAGAAACTCAATGAAGAAGGAAACACGATCGTCATGATCACCCACGACAGCTCCATCGCCCTGGAGGCGAAGCGGGTGGTGCGGATCCATGACGGAAAGATCAATTTCGACGGGGATGTGAAAAAGTATGCTGCAATCATTTAAAATGGCGTTAAAAAGTATCTGGGGCAACAAAATGAGATCCTTTCTGACGATGCTTGGAATCATCATTGGTGTCGCGTCGGTGATCATTCTGGTCAGTATCGTCAACGGCTATATGTCCTACATGGTGGAGAGCTTTTCTTCCATGGGCGTAAACCAGATCACGGTCCAGTACAAGGCGGTGGCATCCAGAAGTATTGATGTGAACGAATTTTATGAGTTCTACGAGGAACATTCAGACCTCTACGAGAACATGTCCCCGAACGTGTCCGTCAGCGTCACGGTAAAACATGACTCTGACACCATGGATTCCACCAGTGTCGGCGGCTACAGTGAGGATTATCTCGCAATCAAGGACTACGAGATCGAGTATGGCAGAAATCTCCAGTACTCCGACATGGAGGCGAGACGAAAAGTCGCGGTCATCGGCGCTTATGTGGCGGAGGAACTCTACGGCGGCTCCCGGAACGCCGTGGGCGAGACGGTCAAGTTAAACGGTGACAGCTACACCATCGTAGGCGTTGTGGAACGGCAGACGGAGAGCAGCTCTGAGTTTGATGACGGATGTATGGATGACTTTGTGTGGATCCCGTATTCCAGAGCTGTGAAGATGGCGAGAAATGCTGTGATCAACAACTATATCTTCACATCGCGGGACATCAACGACACGGAAACATGCACGACAGAACTTAAAAATTTTCTCTATGAAAAGATGAAGAGCGAAAACCTCTACACGGTGACAGCAATGAGCTCCCTTCTTGATTCCTTAAATGAGCAGATTGCCATGATGAGCATGATGCTGGGCGGTATCGCGGGTATCTCCTTGTTAGTTGCAGGCGTCGGTGTCATGAACATCATGCTGGTGTCCGTGACAGAGAGAACCAGGGAGATCGGCATCAGGAAGGCCCTCGGCGCAAAGAAGAGCGTGATCATGTTGCAGTTCGTCATCGAGGCGCTGGTCACAAGCTCCATCGGCGGAATCATCGGAATCATGATCGGAGCCTTAGCAAGTACGGGAATCGGCGCCCTCATGGGAATCGACGCGCCGCCGACCATGACGGCAGTTGTGATCTCATTTACTGTTTCGGTTGCCATCGGACTCATCTTCGGATACATGCCGGCGAGCCGTGCGGCGAAGCTGAACCCGATTGATGCTCTGAGAACGGATTAAAGTCTTGATTTGCCACGGATTTGCCGATAAAAGACAGAATATCGTAAGTTGACGGGAGATATTGTCCAACCTTATAATATAGTTAAAGAAAGATACTTGAGGGGAGGCAATCCTATGGCAGAAAGAAAATGGAAAAAAATAAGTGCATGGATGGCCGCATGGGTCATGGCGGTCGTGTTTGCGGTATCCGGGGCGCAGACAGCGTTTGCGGCGACCAGTTATGTGAACAGTGTCAGCATCACGCTGGATGTGACACCGACGGTGGGGGAATCCCTGCCGGATCTCGATGTGGGATACAATTCTGATAACTGCGAGGTATCGATCCCGAACAACGATAAATATGATATCGTATCCGCAAAGTGGTCTTCCACAAAGAACGACGTGAAGATCGGCGGAACCTATACCATGAAAGTTACTTTAAAGACTTTAAATAACTATAGGTTCAGCAGCAGCTCCTACACTTCCTCAAAGGTAAAGGTAAAGAACGGAACTTTTGTCAGCGCTTCGAGAACATCTTCCGACCGTCTGGTGGTTACCGTAAAGACAAAACCGGCAAAGGGCGATCTTGACGCGCCGGGCGAGGCATACTGGCAGACCACAAAGTCCGGAAGCTCCGATCTCGGACTCGCGAAGTGGGAGGCCGTTGAGGACGCGTCCTACGAGGTGTACCTCTACCGCGGCAGCAAGAACGTCTACAAGAGCGGCGAGATCCACACCAGCAGCTGTGATCTCTTTCCATATATGAGCTCCAAGGGAACCTACACCTTTAAGGTGCGCGCGCTCCCGTCAAACGATGAGGTATCCAAGTACGCGTCAAAGAGCGACTGGACCATATCCGATGAGGTCTATATCGATGAGGATGACGCGGCGAGAGCGGCAAAGAAAAAGCCGTCAAGCGGCAACAACAGCAGCACAAATAATTCCGAAAATTCCCAGCAGGCCCCGTCAAATGGGAATGCGGTCGGCTGGATCCTCGACGGAAACCGCTGGTATTATCGTTACCCGGACGGAACTTATTTAAAGAACGGCTGGGGATTTATCGGAAATATCTGGTACTTATTTGACGCAAACGGAATGATGCTCACCGGCTGGCAGATGAAGAACGGCGTTTATTACTACATGAACGGTGACGGAAAGATGCAGACGGGCTGGCTTCTCTACAACAATACCTGGTATTATCTCTCCGAGAGCGGAGCTATGGTGACCGGCTGGATCACGCTGGGTGATAAGGCTTATTACCTCGGCGGCGACGGCGGAATGCTCACAGGATGGCAGAACATCGACGGACAGATCTACTACCTGTATCCGGATGGACATAAGGCGGTCAATGAAGTGATCGATACCTTCTATTTAGATCAGGACGGTATCTGGAGAAAACCGCAGTAAAGATCTGAACCTGCAGGGCATGCGGTTATGCGGTGAAAATCGTCGGAATATTTTCCAGCAGACTGAAAATACAGGAAAGGAGCACCTTATGAGACAGAAAACTTTTGGAAAATGGCTTGCGGCAGCAGGAATTCTGATCGTGATGACGATATGGATGGTTCTTCCTGCACTGGCTGCGCCGACGGTGAATTCTATAAGGATCACCTTTAAAGACAAGTATGAAGATCCCGGCGTGATCGAGGAGCCGGAGATCAGCTGCAGCAGCTACGGGATCGAGATCACATCCGTGGAGTGGAGCAAGGATGTAGAAAAATGGAATCCTGGAACGAAAGTGACGGCAACGCTGATTCTTTCCTCCAGCGGAAGAGAGTTCTCCTCCAGCTACGGTTCAAAGTCCTGCCAGATCTCCGGTGCGACGTTGAGTAAGGCAGTGAAAGTGGATGATGACTTGAAGGTCACAGTCACTTACTACCCGGTGGTATGGCTGGAGTCCCCGGATGAAGCCGGCTGGAGCGCTTCGAACCATATGAAAGCGGTATGGAAGAAAGTCGATTATGCGACGGGATATCAGATCCGCCTGTACCGGGATGACTATTATCTCCGGACCATCGATGCGACGGGAACCAGCAAGGACCTCTCTGAGTATATGGGAAGAGAGGGAAACTACTATTACGAGATCCGCGCGGTGGGAAAGACAACGAACGATGCGAAGTACCGCAAGAGCAGCGAGTATATCGTCTCCTCCGACCGCTACCTGGATGACCTGGGTGACACGGAGGGCAGCTGGAAGAATTACGCGGACGGAAAGAAGTATGTGAGCGAGAGCGGACAGATCCTGACGTCCCAGTGGTACCGGATCCTCGGAACTTGGTATTATTTCGACGAGAACGGATACATGGCGACGGGATGGAGACTGGTAAATAATAAGTGGTATTACCTCGGAAGTGACGGAAAGATGGTGACCGGCTGGAAGCAGGTTGGCGGTGTCTGGTACTACATGGATGCCGACGGCGCGATGGCTACCGGCTGGCGCCAGACCGCACCGGGGCAGTGGTATTACCTGAACGCGAACGGAGCGATGGCAGCCTCCACTGTGATCGACGGATATACGTTGGATGCATCGGGGCTCTGGGTAAGTTAGAAAGGAATGATGGGCGGCATGTCATGGGAGAAATCCTGTGTCATGCCGTTTTCACATATCTGAAAAGGTAAGCTCCTGGAACCATGCGAAAACACTTGACTTACTATGAGATATCAACTAAAATTTAGAAACGTGTAAACATTTGTCGCGGCAGCCTGAAGGTGTATGCGGCGCCGCAGTCACTTGAAGTTTATGAAAAACGAGAAAGGATTTCTATGGGAATCATTAAAGCAGTGAACCTGATCTTTGACTATATCAGGCACGATGAAGAGGAAGACAAGGATGAGGTCAGCCATGCGTTAAAAGGCGTCTCTCTGGACATCAAGGAAGGCGATTTCGTAGCGATTTTAGGACACAACGGATCCGGAAAATCCACATTCGCGAAGCTGATGAACGGAATCCTGCTTCCAACGGATGGAACAGTCTATATTTCTAAAATGAGGACGGACGACGAGGAGCATCTCTGGGATGTACGAAAGACAGCGGGAATGGTATTCCAGAACCCGGATAACCAGATCATCGGAAATGTGGTGGAAGAGGATGTCGGCTTTGGACCGGAAAATCTGGGTGTCCCGACCGATGAAATCTGGAAACGGGTGGAGGAGAGCCTTACAGCGACCGGGATGATTTCATACCGGGCCCACTCTCCGAATAAGCTCTCGGGAGGTCAGAAACAGAGGGTTGCAATTGCAGGAGTGATGGCTATGCAGCCGGAATGTATTGTTCTTGATGAACCAACCGCGATGCTGGATCCGAACGGACGAAAAGAGGTTCTTCGCGCTGTGCGTAAGCTGAATGAAGAAAAGGGCGTTACGGTTATTCTGATTACGCATTACATGGAAGAGGTTGTTTTTGCGGACCGTGTGTTCGTTATGGACAGCGGTAAGCTGGTAATGCAGGGGACACCAAGGGAGATTTTTTCCGAAGTGGAGAAATTAAAAGAACTCCGTCTTGATGTACCCCAAGTGACACTGTTGGCTTATGAATTGAGAAAAAATGGTGTAGATCTCCCGGAGGGAATTTTGACCATTGAAGAACTGGTGAATGCATTATGTCATTGAAACTTGAAGATGTAACGTACACATACAGCCCGGGAACGGCATATGAAATGCACGCCCTGGAGCATATCAATCTTGAAATTCCGAATGGCCAGTTTGTTGGGATTATCGGCCATACGGGAAGCGGAAAATCGACGCTTGTGCAGCATTTGAACGGTCTGATCCGCCCGACATTGGGACGGGTGCTGTATAACGGAGAGGATATCTGGAAAGAAGGATATCCGCTAAAAGAGCTCCGAAGCCATGTAGGACTGGTTTTTCAGTACCCGGAGCATCAGCTTTTTGAGACGGATGTAATCACAGATGTCTGCTTCGGACCGAAAAATCAGGGACTTTCACCGGAGGAATGCAGAAAACGGGCGGAAGAGGCGTTGGATCATGTCGGATTTCCAAAGGAAATGTATGAAAAATCGCCGTTTGAACTCTCCGGAGGCCAGAAACGTCGTGTTGCGATTGCCGGTGTGCTTGCAATGAACCCGGATTTTCTGGTGCTTGACGAGCCGACTGCAGGCCTTGATCCGAAGGGACGCGATGAAATCCTCGATCAGCTTGCATTGCTGCATAAGACGCGCGGCATTTCGGTCGTGCTCGTATCGCACAGCATGGAGGATATTGCAAAATATGTAGAGCGGATTATTGTCATGAACCACGGTCATGTGGCGTTTGACGATACACCGAAGAAAGTCTTCGCTCACTATAAAGAGCTGGAGAAAATCGGTCTTGCGGCGCCGCAGATGACGTATATTATGCATGCGCTAAAGGAACACGGCATGGACGTGGACGTAACGGCGACGACGAT
>ENA-OPVY01000607-OPVY01000607.1-human-gut-metagenome-genome-assembly--contig:-NODE-607-length-27146-cov-3.790595_pt1 | contig 27146 bp, 26 predicted proteins | sample MGYA00241503_ERZ501998 | MGnify/ENA primary metagenome ERZ501998 (study PRJEB25962, sample SAMEA2042107) | human gut metagenome | biome: human gut; feature: human-associated habitat; material: faeces... | reverse complement strand
TTTTGCAAGCCCGTCGGTGGTAAAGGATTTAGGAGGGAGCAGACCCATGAAATCAGTAATTTCCATTGGAAATCAGGATTTTATATCCATCAGAAAGAATAACTGTTTTTATATCGATAAGACGGATTTTATCAGGGAATGGTGGGACAATCAGGACAGTGTTACTCTGATCACACGCCCAAGAAGATTCGGCAAGACCCTGAATATGAGTATGGTCGAATATTTCTTTTCCGTAAATCATTCCGAATGCAGCAAATATTTTGAAGACCTTGTCATCTGGAAAGAGGAAAGATTTCGTAAGCTGCAGGGAACGTATCCGGTGATTTCCCTCAGCTTTGCAGATATCAAGGCAACCACATATGAGACTGCAAGAAGAGCGGTAATTCGTAAGCTGGTGAAATTATATAGTACTTTTGAATTTGTCAAATCCAGCAAAGTATTAAATGAAAAAGACCGCGCCTATTTTGATTCCGTTGAAGAAAATATGTCGGATGATGCGGCAGCAGTAGCTGTCAATTATCTGTCCGATTATCTGAGCCGCTATTACGGAAAAAAGGTGATTATTCTTCTGGATGAGTATGATACTCCTTTGCAGGAATCGTATATTCATGGGTATTGGGAGAATCTTACTGCGTTTATCAGAAGCCTGTTCAATTCCACATTCAAAACGAATCCCTATATGGAACGGGGACTGCTGACAGGAATAACAAGAGTCAGTAAAGAATCTATCTTTTCCGATCTGAATAATCTTGAAGTTGTAACAACAACATCGGAAAAGTACAGCGGCTCGTTTGGCTTTACAGAAGAAGAAGTCTTTCATGCGCTGGAGGAAAATGGGCTGTCCGATGAAAAAGGAACCGTCCGCTATTGGTATGATGGATTTTCCTTTGGAAAACGGAAGGATATTTACAATCCGTGGTCCATTACAAAATATCTGGACACGGGAGAATATGGAACGTACTGGGCAGACACCAGCGGAAATATGCTGATCTCCAATCTGATCCGTCGAAGTCCTGCAAAGATCAAGACGGAAATGGAAGATTTATTAAATGGCAGAGTGATCTGCACAGAATTGGATGAGCAGGTTATTTTTGAACAGCTTGGCAGAAAGCGGGGAGTCATCTGGAGTCTTATGCTTGCGAGCGGATATCTGAAAGTGGATCGGTACGAAATGGATAACCGAACAGGAAAGCGCCAGTATGATTTGAAAGTGACAAATCATGAGACAATGCTGATGTTTGAACAAATGATAGAGGACTGGTTTACAGAAGAAGATTCTGCATATGGCAATTTTAAAGATGCTCTGCTTGCCGGAGATCTGGATTATATGAACCAGTTTATGAATCAGGTAGCACTTCAGACCTTCAGCAGTTTTGACACGGGCGGAAAACCGTCAGAGGAACTCGAACCAGAAAGATTTTACCATGGATTTGTCCTTGGGCTGATTGTCGATCTGGCCGGAAAATACAGAATCACATCCAACAGAGAAAGTGGATTTGGACGGTATGACGTAGTAATGGAGCCATTGAAAGAAAAACTGGATGCGATCGTGATGGAATTCAAGGTTCAGAATACATCAAAAGAAAAGTCGCTGGAAGAGACGGTGGAGCATGCACTTCGTCAGATTCAGGAAAAACAGTATGACACAGAATTGCTTGCCAGAGGAATCACAAAGGAGCGGATCAGGCATTATGGATTTGCGTTTCGGGGGAAGAAAGTGTTGATTGGAAATTGAAATGAGAGAAAATATGAAAATCAGAAAAGCAGAACCGAAAGACCTGTCCAGAATTGCGGAAATTTTCGTGTTCAACAACCGAATCAATTATTTCCCGATTTTTCACGAGGAGGCCTATTCCTTCGGTGAAATGCAGGTAGTTCCGATGATCGACCAGTACTTTAAGAAAGAAGAAATCTTAAACCGCATCTATGTCTACGATGATGGAATTATAAGAGGTTTTACAGAAATCAACGGAACCGAAATCTGTAAACTATACGTAGATCCATGTCTGCAGAACAACGGGGTCGGCCACGCGCTGATTACCTTTGTAATTGAAAAGTTTGACGCAGACCATCTATGGGCATTGGAGAAAAACACGCGTGCAATTGCGTTTTACAACCGCCACGGATTTCAATGGACAGGAACGAAACAGCTGGAAGCAGGAACGACAGAATATCTGCTGGAATTAAGACGATGAGAGCGCGGCGTGTTTTCTGCTCTTCCTGTAAAAATTAAAGCAGGAGAAAACGGTCTTGTATTTTAATCGAATCAAGTAAGTAGCGAAGCGGATTGCGAATATCCGCTTTACTGAAGCAAAAATAGCCGAAAAGCCTGTTCTACCGTATCGGTCATATTTTCTGACGCATTTTTCACATCCATAGCTTCTTCGAGTGAAACGACGCTTCGCAGAATCGGGAAAAAGGCATCAATTCCGGCGGCGTTGCATGCAGATGCATCCTTTGTGACACAGCCGGAGAACGCAAGGACAGGTTTGCCGTATTCTTTTGAAAGTTTTGCAACTCCGATCGGCGCTTTTCCCATCACGGTTTGTCCGTCGAGCCGTCCTTCGCCGGTGATGACAAGATCAGCATCTTTTACATCATCACGAAGCCGGGTTTCGTCCAGTACGATCTGAATGCCGGGTTCCAGCGAAGCAGAAAGAAACGTCTGAAAAGCAAATCCAAGTCCGCCCGCAGCACCTGTTCCGGGAATTTCCGCGTCGACGTTCGGGAATGTTTTCTGGCAGAGCGCGGCGTAGGAGGCAAGCGATGTGTCCATACGTTTGATCATGACAGCATCTGCGCCCTTCTGCGGTCCGAAAACGGCGCTGCAGCCGTTGGAACCGCAGAGCGGATTCGTCACATCACAGGCAATGCGGAAGGTACATTCCGACAGTTCCGGCAGAACGTGATCTGTCGTAATCGCGGTAAGAGATTCCAGCCCGACGGCACCAAAAGGAACCTGTTTTCCTTCTGCATCGAGCAGTCCGAAACCGAGTGCCTGCAGCATACCAATACCGCCGTCATTCGTGGCACTTCCGCCGATTCCGATAATAAAATGGCGGCAGCCACGCAGAACCGCATCCTGGATTACTTCACCGACACCGTATGTCGTTGTATACAACGGATTTCGCTCCGTATCCGAAACAAGCGTAATTCCAGCTGCACCGGACATCTCAATAACAGCTGTCTGTGCTTGTTCTATTACGCCATACGTACACGAAACTGTCTTTTGTGCCGGTCCCGTCACAGGAACGGACACAAACTGTCCGCCGAGTCCTTCCGTCAGAGCCTGTACCGTCCCTTCTCCTCCGTCCGCCAGTGTCCGCACAACCGTTTTAACATCTGGATCCACCCTGTGAATCCCTTGCGCAGCAGCATTCCCGGCCTGAAGAGACGAGAGACTTTCTTTAAATGAATCAATTGCAATTGCAACCTTCAAACTTTCACTTCCGTTTCCTTATAAGATACCATGATTTTACCATCCCCATGTCCAAATAGCAACGCACACCCCCGAAAATCCCGTAAAATCGTGGAAAAGAACCGATAAAATATACTTTCCGCTCTTGACAACGCTTGCAGCCCCTAGTTATAATAAGGCATGAAAAACGATGACGAAGACAGTAGTCTGCGCGTGAACGGTACAGTGAAAGCGAGCCGGGGATGGTGGGAGTCCGGTACAAGTAGCGGCAGGTGAACATCACTTCCAAGTTGCAGTTCTGAATCTGCGCGTCCGGCGCATAAAATATAGAAAGCCGGAGAGCAGTGGTAAGAAGTTGCCGGCCGTTCCCCGTTACAGGAAATGCATATGATAGTATGTAACAGGTGGTTACGATAAGTACAGCTTTCGTCCTATTACAGGGCGGGAGCTTTTTCTTATTTTACGCGAACAAATCAAACGAGAAACTTAAGTTTCAGGAGGTACAAGCATGTACAAGAAAGTTTCAACCGACATGAACTTTGTCGAGAGAGAAAAACAGGTTGAGAAGTTCTGGGAAGACAATCAGATTTTCGAGAAAAGTATGAAAGTGCGTGAAGGAAATCCGTCCTACGTATTCTATGACGGACCGCCGACCGCAAACGGAAAACCGCACATCGGCCACGTAGAGACCCGTGTTATCAAGGATATGATTCCGAGATACCGTACTATGAAAGGCTATCAGGTACCGAGAAAAGCAGGCTGGGATACCCACGGACTGCCGGTAGAGCTGGAAGTTGAGAAAAAGCTCGGTCTGGACGGAAAAGATCAGATCGAAAAATACGGCGTAGAGCCATTCATCGAGCAGTGTAAAGAGAGCGTATGGAAATACGAGGGAATGTGGGAAGACTTCTCCCATACCGTTGGCTTCTGGGCTGATATGAAAAACCCATACGTTACGTATCATAACGATTACATCGAGTCCGAGTGGTGGGCATTAAAAGAGATCTGGAAGAAAGGTCTTCTGTACGAAGGACACAAAATCGTTCCTTACTGCCCGCGCTGCGGTACCCCGCTTTCTTCCCACGAAGTAGCACAGGGATACAAAGATGTCAAAGAACGTTCAGCCGTTGTCCGCTTTAAAGTAAAAGGCGAGGACGCTTACATCCTGGCATGGACCACCACACCGTGGACCCTTCCGTCCAACGTTGCACTCTGCGTCAACCCGGATGAGGATTATGTAAAAGTAACAAGCAAAGGATATACCTATTATATGGCAGCTGCTCTGGTAGACACCGTTCTCGGTGAGGACGCTGAAATCCTGGAGCATTATCAGGGCAAAGATCTCGAGTTCAAAGAGTACGAGCCGCTGTTCCCGTACGCTGAGAAGAGAATCGGAAACAAAAAAGCATACTATGTAGTCTGCGATACCTACGTAACACTGACCGATGGTACCGGTGTTGTTCATATCGCTCCTGCATTCGGTGAGGACGACTCCAAGGTCGGCCACAGATACGATCTTCCATTCGTACAGTTAGTAAACGAAAAAGGTGAGATGACAGAGGAAACTCCATGGGCAGGCACCTTCTGCAAGAAAGCAGATATGGCCGTTCTGCAGGCACTCGAGGACAAGGATCTTCTGTTTGATGCGCCGCTGTTCGAGCACAGCTACCCGCACTGCTGGAGATGCGATACTCCGCTGATCTACTACGCACGTGAGACCTGGTTCATCCGCATGACTGCAGTAAAAGAGGATCTGATCCGCAACAACAACACCATCAACTGGATTCCGGAGAGCATCGGAAAAGGACGCTTCGGCGACTGGCTGGAAAACGTTCAGGACTGGGGACTTTCCAGAAACCGTTACTGGGGAACTCCGCTTCCGGTATGGCAGTGTGAATGCGGCCATCAGGACTGCATCGGCAGCATCGAAGAGCTGAAAGAAAAAGCCGACAACTGCCCGGATGACATCGAGCTTCATCGCCCATACATCGACGCAGTGACCATTAAGTGCCCGAAATGCGGTAAAGAGATGCACCGTGTACCGGAGGTTATCGACTGCTGGTTCGATTCCGGATCCATGCCGTTCGCACAGCATCACTATCCATTCGAGAACAAAGAAATCTTCGAGAAACAGTTCCCGGCACAGTTTATTTCCGAGGCTGTAGACCAGACACGTGGATGGTTCTACTCCCTGCTTGCAATTTCCACTCTGCTGTTCAATAAAGCACCATACGAAAACGTTATCGTTCTTGGTCTGGTACAGGATGAAAACGGACAGAAGATGAGTAAATCCAAAGGAAATGCGGTAGATCCGTTTGACGCACTGCAGACCTACGGTGCCGATGCGATCCGCTGGTACTTCTACACCAGCAGCGCTCCGTGGCTGCCGAGCCGTTTCGCAGGCAAGACGGTCGTGGAAGGACAGAGAAAGTTCATGGGAACCCTGTGGAACACCTACGCATTCTTTGTTCTGTATGCAAACATCGACAACTTCGATGCAACAAAATACAGTCTGGAGTATGACAAGCTGGCTGTTATGGATAAATGGCTGCTGTCCCGTCTGGAATCCACTGTAAAAGCTGTAGACGACAACCTGGCAAATTACCGTATCCCGGAGGCAGCAAAAGCACTGCAGTCCTTCGTGGATGATATGAGTAACTGGTATGTACGCCGCTCCCGTGAGCGTTTCTGGGCAAAAGGCATGGAGCAGGATAAGATCAATGCTTATATGACTCTGTACACCGCACTTGTAACTGTTGCAAAAGCAGCAGCGCCGATGATTCCGTTCATGACCGAGGATATTTATCAGAACCTCGTAAAGAGCATCGATGCAAGTGCACCGGAAAGTATCCACCTGTGTGACTTCCCGGAGGTACATGAGAACTGGATCGATCCGAAGATGGAAGAGGATATGGCCGACCTGCTGGAGATCGTCGTTATGGGACGTGCCGCGAGAAACACCGCCAATATCAAGAACCGTCAGCCGATCGGAACGATGTATGTTAAGAGCGAGTTCCAGCTTTCCGAATTCTACAAAGAGATCATCGAGGACGAGCTGAATGTCAAAGAAGTTGTATTTAAAGATGACATCGCAGATTTCATCAGCTACAGCTTTAAACCGCAGATGCGTACCGTAGGACCAAAATATGGAAAACTTCTGAATAAGATCAAAACCGTACTGTCTGAGCTTGATGGAAACAAAGCAATGGCAGAGCTGAAGAGCACCGGTGAACTTAAACTTGACATCGATGGACAGGAAATTGTATTATTAGAGGAGGATTTGCTGATCGACATGGCACAGATGGAAGGCTATGTTTCCGAATCCGACCATACAATCACTGTTGTTCTGGATACCAATCTGACTCCGGAACTGATCGAAGAAGGCTTCGTACGTGAGCTGGTAAGCAAAATCCAGACTATGCGTAAAGAGGCAGGCTTTGAGGTTATGGACAAGATCCGTGTATACGCAAAAGACAACGATAAGATTGTAGACATCATGAAAAACCATGGTGATGAAATTAAATCTGAAGTTCTGGCAGAAGATATCGTGACCGGAGAGACAAAGGGCTATGAGAAGGAGTGGAATATCAACTCCGAAAAGGTTACCATGGCAGTAGAACGTATCTAAGATTATTTTTGGATGTGTTTTCACGACGATCATTAATATGAAATTGGCCTGCGAGCGGGGAGAAAAACAAGCTCTCCGCTCGCAGACTGCTATTAAGGAGGACGCAGATGTTAAACGCCGAGTTCAAAAAAGAAACTTTTAAGAACAGTGTGAGAGAGAATGTAAAAATGCTGTACAGAAAGAACCTGGAAGATGCTTCCCAGCAGGAAATTTATCAGGCAGTCTGCTATGCAGTAAAAGATGTTATTATTGATAACTGGCTGAAAACCCAGAAGGCAGTAACCAGGGCGATCTATCCGGGACTTCCGGAGCACCCAGGCCATGAGATTATGAAAAAACAGGCAAGAGGCTTCGGCTCCATGCTGACCTTCCAGCTGGAAAGCCCGGAATTTGCCCTTTCTATTTTGTCAAAGGTTCGGATGATCAAATTTGCGGAAAGCCTTGGCGGAGTGGAGACTCTTGTCACCTATCCTACCACACAGACCCACGCAGACGTTCCGGAGGAGATTCGCGAGCGCAACGGAATCACCAGAAGTACCCTTCGTCTTTCCGTAGGAATCGAGGATGCACAGGATCTTTTGGAAGAACTGGAGAAAGTATTTGCAGAAACAGAGGAAGAATTAAATGGCGGAAAGAAATCTTGATTTTGACAGAAGCATCAACCGAAAAAATACAGACTGTTTAAAATATGACTTCGCAGTAAAACGCGGTATGCCAGCCGACGTGCTGCCGCTGTGGGTGGCGGACATGGACTTTGAGACATCCTCCTACATCGAGGATGCGCTGGTGGAGCGTGCAAAAATGGGCATTTACGGCTACAGCGATGCGCAGACTCCGTATTTTGAGGCAGTTGCGGGATGGATGAAACGCCATCACAACTGGGAGCCGAAAGAAGAATGGCTGATCAAAACGCCAGGCGTTGTATTTGCACTTGCGATGGCAGTCAAAGCTTACACCGGGCCCGGGGATGCCGTGCTGATCCAGTCACCGGTTTACTATCCATTTTCGGAAGTCATTGCGGATAACGGCAGAAGAGTTGTCAGCAGCACGCTGGTGCTCGGCGATGATAACCGCTATCACATGGATGTGGCGGATTTCGAGGAGAAGCTGAAAGCTGAAAACGTGAAGCTCTTTTTCCTCTGTAATCCGCACAACCCGGTCGGAAGAGTCTGGACGAAAGAGGAGCTGACGGCGATCGGCGATCTCTGCGTGCAGTACGGCGTGACCGTTGTAAGTGATGAGATCCACGGAGATTTCATCTTCAAAGGCGAGCATCAGGTATTTGCCGCAATCAAAAAAGAATACGAGGATATCACGATCACCTGCACGGCACCGAGTAAGACATTCAATCTGGCAAGTATGATGATGTCAAACATCTTTATCGCCAACCCGGAACTCCGTGCGAAATTCCGGAAACAGCTCGATGCAGCCGGAACGAGCCAGCTTGGTGTGATGGGTTTGGTGGCATGCGAGACGGCATATAATAAGGGCGAGGAGTGGTATGAGGCAATGCTTTCCTATGTGAAGGCAAATGCAGAATTTACAAGGCAGTATGTGGAGGAGCAGCTTCCGGGCGTGAAGATGATCGACCTGGAGGGAACATATCTCGTATGGCTCGATTTTCGCGAGACGGGGCTATCCGTTGATGAACTGGAAGACCTGATTATCAACAAGGCGAAGCTGTGGCTTGACAGTGGCAAAATCTTCGGAGACTGCGGACGCGGTTTCCAGCGGATCAACATCGCCTGCCCGCGCGCAACACTGATGGAGGCACTCGACCGGATCCGGGATGCATTAAAAAACCGATAAAAATAGAAAGAAACTGCGGCAGCAGTTATTTTCAGATGAAAATATCATCAGAAACCGCCATTTCCGGAAACAAGTGATCCCGGGAAGGCGGTTTTGACGCGTTGCCTTTTTGTATGATTTTCTGGCTTTTGCTATAGAATAGAAATTGCAGAGAAGCACATTCTGTGATATAGTGTGGTAAAGTGATGCTGTGAAAAAAACAAAAATCCCGTCGGTAAACAAGGCGGGCAGCGCAGGAAAGGGGATCATAACAATGTATATTACATGCCTGGATGTAGAAGGAGTACTGGTACCGGAGATCTGGATCGCGTTTGCGGAGGCAAGCGGAATCCCGGAGCTCAAAAAAACGACACGCGACGAGCCGGATTACGATAAACTGATGAGATGGAGACTTGGAATCTTAAAAGAGCACGGCCTTGGACTGAAAGAAATTCAGGCTACGATTGAAAAGATCGACCCGCTGCCGGGCGCAAGAGAGTTCCTCGACGAGCTGCGCACCTTCTCCCAGGTGATCCTGATCAGGGACACCTTCACGGAGTTTGCCGCACCGCTGATGAAAAAGCTCGGCTATCCGACCCTGTTCTGCAATTCTCTGGAAGTCGCAGACGACGGAGAGATCACAGGATTTAAGATGAGAGTTGAGCAGTCGAAGCTTACGACTGTAAAAGCACTGCAGTCCATCGGATTTGAGACGATCGCAAGCGGTGATTCCTACAACGACCTTGGCATGATTCAGGCAAGCAAAGCAGGATTTCTGTTCCGCTCGACTGAAAAAATTAAAGCCGACTATCCGCAGATTCCGGCGTATGAGACGTATGAGGAGCTGCTTGGTGCGATCAAAAAGGCAATGGATGAGAAGTAAACAAAAAAGGTGATTTCCGGCCGGATGCTGCGACGAACGGTCAGGAAAACAGAAATATGGGGGCTTTATTACATGAGAAGAAGAATTCAGGTAGAAGCAGAAAAACCACAATTCTGCGTCACAACAGGAATTACATTTGCACAGGCGGATGCCTGGTTTGGAAACACGGTGCAGGATTTGAAGCTGGATTTGATTTACCCGCGGGATAACACCAGAAAATATCCGTGTGTGGTATGGATTTGCGGAGGGGCCTGGATCCAGATGGACCGCTCGGCACATCTTGCCTATCTGTCCGTACTGGCACAGCAGGGATTCATTGTTGCATCGGTAGAATACCGCACGAGCAATGAGGCAAAATTTCCGGCGCCGCTGCAGGATGTGAAAGCAGGAATCCGTTATCTGCGTGCACATGCCGATCGCTTCAACATTGATCCGGACCGCATCGGTGTGATGGGAGAGTCTGCGGGCGGTTATCTGACCTGCATGGCAGCGCTTGCGACAGATCCCGTTTATGATGTGGGAGAAAATCTGGAATATTCCAGTGCCGTACAGGCCGCCTGCCCGTGGTACCCGCCGACCGATTTCCGCGGATTCCCGTACAGTGATCCGGAGCAGTGTGCGGCATCTCCGGAATCCCTTCTGATGGGCAAAAACGTGATGCGCCATCCGGAAGAAGCACTCGCGTGCTGTCCGGTCAGCTTCGTGACAAAAGCCGCACCGCCGTTTCTGATCATCCACGGAGAGGATGACCATACCGTTCCGTTCGGACAGGGAGAGGAACTGCACGACGAACTGGAAAAAGCGGGATGTGACGTCACACTGCTTTCGATCGAGGATGCCGACCACGCAGATCTCCATTTCTTCCAGAAGGAAGTGTGGGACGAAATCTGTGCATTCTTCCGCGCAAAACTGTAAAAGAAAAATAGCAGAGCGAAAGTGAAGTGAAATGCTCCCTTCTGAACAGACAGGTGAAAGAAGAAAAACTTGTCATTTAGGAAGGAGCATTTCACTTTCAACATTTTGTTCTGCTTTTTTGATGTGTTTTATAGGCATAGGACCGATGATTATTTTTTCAAATGGATAACTACTGAAAGAAAGCGAGTGTTTTTATGAATGCTGATTTTAAAATAGACGGGATAAAATTGGAAACGGAAAGATTGGTATTAAGAGCGTTTAAAGACTCGGACTTAAATGATTTTTATGAATATGCGTCAGAAGATGGCGTAGGTGAAATGGCAGGCTGGAAGCACCACGAAAGTATGGAAGAAACAAAAGATATCTTGGATTTATTTATCAAAGAAGATGAAACATTTGCCATTTTCTTAAAAGGCAATAACAAAGTAATTGGATCGGTTGGTGTAGAAAAATATGGAATGGAAGATAAGCTGACGGAGTTTTCCAATTATAAAGGCAGAGAGATAGGCTATGTTTTAAGCAAAGATTATTGGGGCAAAGGAATTATGCCTGAGGCGGTGAATGCAGTCATCCATTATCTATTTCACACGCAATCCCTGGATTTCTTAATATGCGGTTACTATGACTTCAACAACCAGTCTAAGCGAGTTCAGGAAAAATTAGGTTTTAAGCCTTATCGAAAATTAACGCTTAATACAAGTATGGGAACCAACGAAAACGGAGTTTTAAATCTTTTATTAAACCCTGATAAAAATATTGTTTTGAAGTTTTCCCATAAAGAAACTTTGATTTATCCACCATTCGAAAGTTAAATCTCGAGGAACTGCAAAATTTTCTGTACAAATATGATGGATGGCGGAGGTAAAAATGGAAAAGTATTATCAGGCATACGATAAAAGATACCAGCAAATTCACAATTTGAAGTTACAGTGAAGTTCAGATGTTATGACTCCAATCTTGCAAGAACTGACCGTTCAATTCGGAATCCGAAAGACGGATAAAATTTTGGAAATAGGATGCGGAGAAGGGCGTGATGCTTTATGGCTTCTGGAACAGGGATATGATGTTTTGGCAACAGACGTATCAAAGGAAGCCATTTCGTACTGTAAAAAGAAGAACTCTAAATTTTCCCATTTATTTTTCCAGTTAGATGTATGTGAGGAACGCTTACCTCAAACCTTCAAATTTATTTATTCCATTTCAGTAATTCATATGCTGGTCAACCAGGAAGATCGAAATCGCTTTTTGACATTTATCCGAGATCATTTGGATGAGGATGGCTATGGGTTGATTCTGACTATGGGGGACGGTGAATACGAGGTAACTGGAGATATTACAAGCACCTTTGTCAGCGTGAAACGAACACACCAAGGAACAGGGCAGGAAGTTGCCGTTGCAGCCACAAGCTGTAGAATGGTTAATTTTGCGACATTGGAACAGGAAATCGCTAATAATGGCTTGCATATTCTACAAAAAGGAATTACGAGCATAATACCGGATTTCCCTCAAATAATGTATGCTTTGGTAAAACGATAAAAACTTAGAACGAGTGCAGTGTTAACACTATTCCAAAATTCTTAACAGTTCCGCCGTACCAAGGCTCCGCCCACGGGGGCAGTCCAGACTGACCTCTCTTGCCCTATGGGCAATCCACCTCCCCCACGGGGGGAGGCTAAGAACGGGTGCGGCTGTTATACATATCGGAATAAATCTAACACTCAATGGCAAGACAGTGGCACAGCGTATAACCAAAATACTGTGTCACTGTTTTTATATTTTCACCAAGCATCTTTAGTTACTCCTTTCGTTTGATAAAACTAGCATACTGATTAGCCATCAATACATCAAGCAACGCAAATTAACATTCATGCAACGCCCAATATTACAAGGATTCATTAAGTCCTCTATAAACTGGAATTGAACCAAATCGCTGCGCGATGGCCTACCAAGGCTGTGGCGCAGTCTTCTTTTTCTAAAAAAGCAGTGACAAGAATGTCCCAAGATAGTATTGTTTAAGTGCGACCAAAAACATACTTCAAAAACGGGCTTATCCCGACCACTGCCTATGAAAATAATACTATCTATTTGCTTGTTTTACAAGCATTTTTATGATGCTAATGCACCTCCATGTAAGCAGTGTTTTTAATGCTGATTTTATATGGAGGTTTTTTAATGTACGAAAAATATTTTGAACAACTAAGTGAAGAATGCCTGATTCGTAACCGTTCTTCTCGGACAGCAGAAGCTTATATATCAAATATCGCTTCTTTTATGAAATGGACTGGTAATAAACCTATGGAAGAACTCTGCCTACAGGATGCCAGAGAATTTATTCTTTTCAAAAGGAAAAGCGGAGTATCTGCTTCCACATGTAACTTTTATAATTCTTCCATCGCATTTCTATATAAACATGTACTTCATATACCTTGGGATCAGGACGTTGTTCCCAGAATGCGAATTGATGCGCGTCTTCCTGAAGTTCTTTCGCTTAGTGAAGTTGAAACTCTGATTGCTACTGCTTCACACATTCGAAACAAAGCGATCATTGCATTGCTTTATTCATCAGGACTTAGAGTTGGAGAACTTGTGAAACTTAGGGCTGGAGATATATACATGAGCAGGATGCAGGTTTATGTTCCACAAAGCAAAAATCATCGTGATCGTTGGACAATACTCTCAAACCGGGCACTTGAACTCTTAAAGGAGTATTGGAGAAGTTACCCTGTTAAAAGAGATTATCTGTTTGTTTCTTTGGATGAACCTCATGAACCACTAAAAGTAAGTGGTGTTGAGATTATGCTTCGAGCTGTTGGAAAAGACGCAGGATTAAGCGTGCATCCTCATACTCTGCGTCATTCCTTTGCCAGTCACATGATTGAACAAGGTGTTCCCATTAATTATGTCCAGTCTATGCTTGGACATCGCTGTCTGGAATCAACGCAGGTTTATATCCACATCTCCAACAAAACGGTAATGGGAATCAAAAGTCCATTAGATCATCCGCAAAAGAAAAAACGTGGTCGTAAACCCAAGAAAAAGGATGGTGATTTTAATGAGTAATGAAATCACCATCCAGGATGTTTTTCATCAATTCCTTCCTGCGTATAGTGAAACACATCTTTTTTCTTCCGAACAGCATATGGCAGCACTATGTATCTCTAAATGCAAAACTGCCGAAATAGGAGCCAATATCAGTGAATGTGAATCCTGTCACAAGAAGTACATTCATTATAATTCCTGCAAGAACAGACACTGTCCGATGTGTCAAGGGATGGAAATCGATGAATGGATTGACAAACAGCAGGAAAATGTACTTGATGTTCCGTACTTTCATACCGTATTTACAATTCCGAAAGAACTGTATCCTCTAGTGTATTCCAATCAGAAGTTTTTATATGATGCACTGTATCATGCAGCGCACCTGACTATGACTGAACTGTCTTCTGACCCAAAACATCTTGGAGCAAGAATCGGATACATTTGTGTACTTCACACTTGGGGTTCAAGAATGAATTATCATCCACATCTTCATACCATAGTTCTTGGCGGTGGTCTGGATTCCACCAACCATTGGAAAGACAAAGGTAAAAAGTTTTTCTTCCCAGTAAAAGTAATGTCGGCAGTATTTAAAAAGCATTACCTGAAAGAACTCAAACTGCTTCGTGAATCAGGAAAACTGCAATACTCTGTAACATCACAAGAACTTCAAAATCATTATAGCTTCAAGGAGCTATTAGATACGCTATATGCAAAAGAATGGGTTGTATATACCAAAGAAGCCTTTAATGGTGCAAACTCGGTGATTAAATATCTGGGCAGATACACACATCGGATTGCCATCAGCAATCGCCGGATCATCAGTATGACATCCGAAACAGTCACTTATCTTGCCAAGGACTACAAAAATGGTGGAAAGATGATTCCTTACACTGTGAAAGGGACAGAATTCCTGCGTATGTTTCTTATGCATGTGCTCCCTAAAGGGTTTGTACGTATTCGGTACTACGGAATTCTTTCCTGCCGAAGCAAAAAAGAAAAAATGGATCTATGCAGAAAACTATTAAACAGTGCGCGATATTTCTCGCAGTTAAGAAATAAGACAGTTGCCGAAAAGCTTTTGATTTTGTATCGAAAAGATATCTGCAAATGTGAATCATGTGGTGGAAAACTCTCATCCTTCAGACTCCGTGGTTCCTATTCCCTTACGGGGTAGAAAATACAATTAAATATGTTTGGAAAGCCTTCTGATTAAGAAGGTCTATTTGTCATGCCGTCAATCCCCAAAAGTATCAGTAAGAGAATTTGCAGATTTTCAAAACCAAGTATTTTTGATAAAATCAAGGAAGAGAAAACATATTGAAATTCCATAGCGTCTTGGCTAACCGGACGCGATTTGGTTCAATTGGTGAAAATCGGTGTGCAGTCCAGAGGAATGGGCAGATACATGAAAAGTGTAGTCTGCTTTTTCCTCTGTCCTGACGCCGATTGTTCACGAAATAATTTGACAGCATTAAAATAGCATTTGCTATTTTAATGCTGTTCAAAAAACTCATCACAGAAGCGATTCCATTTTATATCGTAATCTTCGTGGCTGAGTACCTCCAAATCATATGGAGTCTTAACATTCCGTTTTATAGCTTCTTCTACAAATTTATATAAATAATCATCACCTTGAACTATAATACCTTTTACTGACTTAAACCCTTTATCTATTGCAACAGATAATCTCGTATGTCCATCCATTGATATATATCTATCTCCATATTCGACAAGAGGAATAATCACATCCATTTCCATATTGATAAAGCTTTCTACCGCCATCTTTTTGATTGAATCAACATAGAACTGAGATGGTTGTATTCTATCTATCGAAACATCAATCGTAGGTATATTCTTGAACTCTATAACAATATTTCCCTCTTTATCATAGAATTTAGTTATATGCTCTGCGAAGAAACGAAATTCTCCAATTACTTCTTTATAATATTTTTTATCTCCACGGATTATCGCTTCGTTTTGAGAAATGATTTCCACTTCATATACCAACGAATTATTTACCACAAACGCTCCATGTTGATGCAATACTTGCGTTGAAAACCTCTCATCATCATACGAATCTATTCTTTTAATTTGCATTTCCATATTCACTCCTTAACAAAATATCTATTACTACTTAACATCTATCCATATTCCAATATCTTTCATCTGTGAATTAGGGATACTCTTATAAAATTTTTGTGCCTCATCATTGGTCGCTGTTAATGCAATTAGTGTTTCGATGTTTTTTTCTTTCAGCCTTTGAAGCAACTCCGAAAGTAATCTTTGAGCCACGCCAAAATGTCTATAGCTTTTAATAACACAAATCCAATCTAAATACGCTTTTTTTGAACCGTCAAAGTGGCTAGCTATTATCGATGCATCTATTCTTCCAACTACTTTTTCATCTACATATGCCAACAAAGAAATAGAAGTATTAAATTCAATGTCTTCGAAACTCCTTCTTACAGATTCGATATATGCTTCGTCAATTTCCCAACCCCAAAATGTTTCTTCTTCACGAAGTCTCTTTTCAAAATCTATCACATCTTGTATTAACTCTTTTGTGTATTTTCTTACTTCTATTTTCATATTACACACTCCGTCAATTCTTATTTATCTATTAGACCTATTCAAGTTTGTCTAATTCAATTATAATTCCTTTATCCATAAAAATCAACGTCCATCGGAAACATAACGTGTTTCCGGTGGACGTCTCTTGGAATTACCTCTCATGCTCTATTATGGAATGGGTTGGAGTGTCTCTTTCTGGCTCAATGCATCTGTCTGGGTTATGACGTTCTGGCTCTGGGTAATTGCCCCAGTCACGATCCGCCCAGAAGCATTGTTTTTCGTACTGCCCTATGGTTATGCCTTGCTCTTGGCAGTAACGCTCTACTTCCAGATTGTAACGATAGGCTGTTTCAGATTGCTCATAGGCTCTGTCTATTTCTTTGCCGATTGCCTTTAGCTTTTCATTCTTTGCAACCAGTCTTTTGTGTTCCTGCTCCAACTCTCGCTTGAAGTCTTGGTTTTCTTTATATTCTCGGACGCTTAGCTTCTTTTCGTGGTCACGATTGGGGTCTGTGCGTTGTAGCTCTTTGTCTGGATAACGTTCCCTCATATGGGCATAGAAACGGTCTTGAAAGCCCCTAAAATAATCCTTGCCCTTTTGGTGCTTGCTGACGTTAAAGGATTTACTCCCATCCTCTTTTTCGTGAATTGGTAGCATTGATGTATGCATATGGGGCAAGCCCTTTTCGTCATAGTGTACTCGACTATCCACAACATGGAATGTTGGGTACTCTTGTTTCAAGAAGTCCAGCCCAGCCCTAAAATATTCGATTTGTTCCTCTCTGGTCATGCTCGCCATGAGGTCATGACTGCCACTCATAACGAAGCAGGAGAGAACTTTAGTGGCATTGCGGTCATTGGTGGTATCTACATTAAAACGCCCTGTGATATGCTCCTGCTCCTTGTAGTCTTTGACATAAGCTCGGAATGTTTTGAACTGATCCGCTCGGTTGTCATGCTCCAAAACAACATTCCTGTCAGACTTAGCAGGGTCATAGTGTACATGGTCAAGGTTCTTTACAGTCAAGGTGCGTTCTTGTTCTCTTTCTACGCTGTTAGCATCCGTGCAGTTGTAGTTCTCGCACGTCAATATTGCAATATTGATTGCATCAACTCCTTATTACATAATTATAGTGTTAGGCGCTAATAAGCCTTACACCATAATTATATAATACCGAACTTCACGGATGCAACAGCTCCGACAGAGAACCCACTCTATCGAACAAGTTCGATGTGGGCGAGGGGACATTCCCCTCAACCCCTTTTTACAGTTCACACTTATTTCAGATTTGACCTATTGCTTCTGAATTTTTTCTGTTATAAAATAAATTCAGAAGGCAACCGAAAGAAAGCCTGCTGGTGTAAATCCAGTCAAGTGTTTGATTTCTTTCTAAAGTAATAGAGTATCCATACATCACTTATGGGGAAGGGCATACTAGTGTGCCAGCAAGTTGATTTCTAAATCAAATTATTCTCAAGTCTGACCCGTTTTCATGAGCCAAACTTGGGATATAATGAACAAAGTTTTATCCTTGCATCTTTCGCTGTAAAGTGCCAGTTAACACTCCTGCGATTCAGGTTGCGTCTGCTTTCCCACGCAGAAAGCTCTTCAGACAATTTCTGGATATCGTCAATCCTTCGGTCAAGACACTGTCTGGTCATGGCATTTAATTCGATTTCTGCAATGTTTAACCAGCTTCCATGTTTTGGCGTGTAGTGGATCTCAAGACGGTTCGCCAGTGCAGCAGCTTCTTCAGCAGGAAAATTCTGATATAAAGACGCTTTGGTATGTGTATTCAGATTATCCATTACAAGAATTATTTTTTCATGTTCCGGATAAATTTCTGTCAGAAGATAACGGATTTCTTCAGCCCAGTCCCGCTTTGTACGATGCTGACGGACGCTGACATGGCGGTAATCTGCAAGTGGTTCTGTAAATACAAAAATACTGCAGGTTCCGCAGCGGACATATTCAGAATCCAGCTTCTTGGTATCTCCGGGTCTGGCTTCCAGAGGTTCTCTTGCTTCTCCGAGAAGCTGATAAGGCTTTTCATCCATGCAGACAACCGGAAGTTCTTTATTATATGGAAGAGAATATATGTGAAGAATATCCTCCATGCAGGCTACAAATTCGGCATTTTCTTTCGGTGGGATACACCAGTATTCATTCATGTGAGGCTTAAGTTCATTTTTTTTAACATCATGCGAATGGTTTCTTTACTGACCGGTTCTGCTACACCTTTTTTATTTACTTCTTCTGTCAGGAGTTCCAATGTCCAGCGGGCACGCCCCTCAGGTGCTTCCCCGCAGGCGAGCTGGATCACATGAGCTTCCAGTTCACCATTTATTTTATGTGGACGGACGGATGAAGGATTATAATGATGGGAAATTGCAGAATCCAGGCCATTCTGAGAATAATTGCGTGCTGTTGCCACAATCGTAGTAACAGTTGTATTCAATGCAGAAGCAATCTGTCTGTGATTTAAATTGGAATCCTTTTTATTGTCCAGAGCCAGAAGAATCAGAACACGTTTGGAAACACGCGCTGAAAGATTGTTATCTTTGCTCATTGCTAAAAGTTTTTCTTTCTCTTCCTGACTGAGAGAAACTGTATATTGAGTAGGGCGTCCCATATAATTTTCCTTCTTTCGTAAATAGATTTGGATGACTATATGGTATCATACATTACTCCAGAAATCAACTTGCTGGCACACTAGATTCCTTTATTATACCAGAAAGGGGGCTTTTACTAAAGGAAAACAACGCCTGAAAAATGCCGAATTTACAAGGGATTTCCGGATTTTTCTATGCAGGATTTCTGCCAGGATCCACGAGCTTTTTATTCTGCTTTGAGGGCTTTTGGCTGGTCAATATCAATCCCGGACATCAGCCAGTCAAACTCCCGCCAGGAAAGATTCCGGACCTCTGACTGCTTTCTGGGCCATTGATAACCGCCGCGGACAGACAATCTCTTATAGATCAGAACGAAGCCATCCGGTTCGCGGAACAAGGCTTTAATCCTGTTCCGTCTTCTTCCACAGAAAAGGAAGAGAGCACTGGACGACGGATCCATCTTAAGCTGGTCTTCGATAACGGTGCAGAGTCCGTCAATAGATTTCCTCATATCCGTGTAGCCACAGACAATGTAGATCTTCTCAAGTCCGGAAACATCACCTAACATGAAAACTCCTGAAGCATGCGAAAAGTCCTGGTGAGCAGAACAGGATCCGCATCATTGCTGATGCGGACTGTGATATCCTTCATAGAAACTTCAATCGTATCTGAATTGTCAAGGTTCGAATTTAGCATCTGCGATGCGGTATGCTGTTCCGGAATGTGATCCGGAACAATGTCAATGGGAACCACGTCCTGTTTCGGGCGTGGAACCTCAAGATGACCATAATTCGCCGCTGGGATCTGATCCGCTGCTGTTTTCCGACAACGGCTGACCCAGTTGTAAAAGGTGCTTACTGCAATGTCGTTTTCACGACACCAGTCAGCATCTGTCATGCCGCTCTGACGGCATTCATTGATAAGTCTGATCTGTTCCACCATCGGAACGCGGGTCTTGCGAATACCTGCCATAACCTATCCTCCATAATTGTAGTGAAATAATCTAAGTATCTATCAGCTGCAATTATAGGGGAAATCTAAGGATTTGAAAATCCGCAGGAATACTTGGCGCTTACGTATTTTTTAGTGCATTTTGTGTATTTTATTGAGTGTTTTTCAAAAGCATGTTATTTAACTTAACAAGAATTTTCATTAAGTGATTTTTTCACTCCATTCTCATGCAATATTTCCAGTTAATTAGAGGTATACATATCTCTACACGAAACCTCGTTTATCTGTATCAGGGTGTAGTGAAAAGCTCACTTATTGCCCAAAACCATGTTTTTAGAACTCCACCCTTGACCATTCTATTTTTCCGGAGAATTAGACCTAGACATTGCCAGTTATATACATTCCGTTTGTAATGATACTTAACATATTTTTGTGACTTATGGCCTATTAAAACAGCATTTAGCCTTAGCCCAATAACATCATGTACATTCTAGCTTATTTGCTCCAGTTTGTAAACATTATGAAGCACCTTTTTTCACAGAATGTCGAACTTTTTCCTATTTGTTTCTTTTATCATTACCATTATTTTACATAATCTCTATTCGCACAAAAAAGGATTAGCAGCCTTTCGAAAATGACACGTTCCTAATCCCCTTTTATTTTCCTATCCTATTCCATTTCTTTCCTTCTCAAAATATCAAACCTATCCAATTCCACGCCAAGATCAATCCACAATTTCTGCTTCGGATGCGGCGCACTCTCCATCTGGTTCCCTTCATCATCCCAGATCCCCTTCACCGTAACGCAGACATTCTCCCCATCCGGTTTCATCACTTCAATCTCTTCCCCAACCGAAAACTTATTCCTCTGCTCAATCGCATATCTGCCTTGTGTATCCTTCTCCCCAACAATCCCCAGATACGTATACTCCTTCACATACGTATTACTGTCATAAATCTGGCTCTCATGATCCGGCTTCCCATAGAAAAATCCCGTCGTAAACTGCCTGTACGTACAGTTCGAGATCTGATCCCGATACCACTCCATATTCTCCTCATACTTCTTGGGACTCTCCAGATAATCATCAATCGCCTTCCGATACGTCCTTGCCACCGTCGCCACATACAGCGCCGTCTTCATTCTTCCTTCAATCTTATAACTGTCAATCCCCGCATCCAACAAATCCGGGATATGCTCAATCATACAAAGATCTTTCGAGTTAAAGATATACGTCCCTCTCTCATTCTCATACACCGGCAGATACTCCCCCGGTCTGGACTCTTCCACGACCGCATACTTCCACCGGCACGGATGTGTACAAGCCCCCTGGTTCGCATCTCTTCCCGTGAAATAATTGGACAGCAGACATCTTCCCGAGTACGAAATACACATCGCCCCATGAATAAACGTCTCGATCTCCATCTCCTCCGGAATATGCTCCCGAATCTCTTTGATCTCCGCCAGCGACAGCTCCCGCGCTGTCACGACGCGCTTCGCCCCCTGTTCATACCAGAACTGATACGTTCCATAGTTCGTATTATTCGCCTGTGTACTGATATGCCGCTCAATCTCCGGGCACACTTCCATCGCAATCCGATACACTCCCGGATCCGAAATAATGAGTGCATCCGGTCCAATCTCTTTCAATTCGGCAAAGTAAGCCCGCACACCCTCCAGATCCTGATTATGTGCCAGAATATTCGCGGTGACATACACTTTCACTCCATGCGCATGCGCAAACTCCACGCCTTCTTTCATACCTTCCATCGAAAAGTTCTTCGCCTTCGCACGGAGTCCGAAGACTTCTCCGCCGATATATACGGCATCTGCGCCGAAGATCACTGCTACTTTTAATACTTCCAGACTGCTGGCTGGAACCAGTAATTCCGGTTTTCTCATGTTGTTTCCTCTCTCTTCCCATGGCTTTTCATCGTGATCGCGATTCCATCTCCCAGCGGCACGACCGATGTCAGCAGCCCTTCATTGTGTGTCAGTTCAAATAAGTATTCCCGCATCCGTTTGTGGATCGTGCGGTTCCGGCGTTCCACGGCGAAGCGGGATTCGATGATGTCGCCGTCCTGCAGCACGTTGTCGGTGATCAGTACGCCGTTCTTATCAAGGACACGCAGGACTTCCGGCAGGAAGTGGATGTACTGTCCCTTAGCGGCGTCCATAAAGATAAAATCGTACGGGCCGTCCAGGGTTTTTAAGACTTCTGCAGCGTCTCCCGAGATCAGCGTGATGCGGTCGGCGAAGCCGGATTTTTCGAAGTTCTCCCGTGCGATCGGGATGCGTTTTTCGTAATTTTCTATTGTGGTAATCTCTGCGTCCGGTTCGCCGTACTGTGCCATGAAAACAGCAGAGAATCCTACGGCAGTTCCTACCTCCAGGATTCTCTTTGGCTGTTTCATCTTTAAGAATACTTTTAAAAAGCTCTGCATTTCACGGCGAATGATCGGCACCCGGTCCTGTTTGGCCGTCCGCTCCAGATTTTCCAGAAACGGGGTGTGGCCGGTATCCAGGGAATTGATGTAGGTTACCATTCGTTCGTCTATTATCATGTAAGATTCCTCTTGTTTTGCAAACGTGCGTTATTCCGCGGACGGCTGTCCTTCGGTGTTGACGCCCGCCAGAATTTCCAGCATTTCATCGACGGTCTGTGCGGTGTTCAGCACGTAGGAACCGTCCTTGATGCCGCCGTAGTAGCCGGACAGGCGGTACTGGACTTTGAAAACCAGAAGGCTTTCGTCGATCAGTCCGTTGTCTTTCAGGAGTTCGCCAAGTTCTTTCGCCTCCATGCCGGAACGCACCTGTACGGTGACTTCCTTTCCTTTTCCTCTGGATGCGACTGGCTCCTCGGCAAACACGTCATGTCCAAACTGATATGAAGTTTTCGCTGCCAGAATGATCACAAGAATCACGCAGACGTAAATGAGCAGGCGCACGGTTCCTTTCGCACCTGTCAGCGCTGCGCGGTATCCGGCATCCCTTTTCTTTTCGGACATGGGCGCTCTCCTTTTGATTTTCGGTTTTAGATTTCCGGTACTCCGATGCGGATTGCCTCTGAAATGCGGTCCTGCACCTTCTGTACCATCTTACAGACCTCGAGTTCCGCTTCGAGATAGGCGTTTGCCTTCTCGCTCTTGCGGAGTGCGTAGGAATCCCGCTCGAGGGAATCTACGGCGTCGTAGAGGTCTACGTTTTCTGACTGCTGCAGTCGATAATTGCGGATTCGATAGTCATCGACCCGGCTTTTTAAGTCCGGGTCTTTTTCGAGTTCCTGTTCCATACATAAGTAATTCTGATATGCCCTGCTCTCCCGCATTTCTTCGATGAGCGCGTTCAGGCACTCTGTTACTTTGTCCATGGTATTTATGCCTCCATGATGATCGGAAGGATCATCGGTCTTCTCTTTGTTTTCTTCCATACATAATCGCCGAGGGCATCTTTGATCGTGGATTTGATCTTGCCCCAGTCGGAGATATTTTTGGAAAGGCAGCCATCCAGTGCCTCTTCTACAACTTCTCTTGCCTCGCCCATCAAATCCTCGGATTCGCGTACATAGACGAAACCGCGGGATACGATGTCCGGGCCGGCCAGAAGCTGGTTCGTTCTCTTTTCGAGAGTCAGTACAACGACCATGATTCCGTCCTCGGACAGATGCTGGCGGTCACGCAGGACGATATTTCCTACATCACCAACGCCGAGTCCGTCGACCATGATGGCTCCGGTGTGGACTTTGCCAGTTACTGCTGCGCCGTCCTCATCGAGTTCCATGACATCACCGGAATACATGAGGAAGATGTTCTCTTTCGGGATGCCGAGGCTCTGTGCTACTTCTGCGTGTGCTTTTAAGTGACGGTATTCGCCGTGTACCGGGATCGCGTATTTCGGTTTTACCAGGGAATAGATCAGCTTGATTTCCTCCTGGCAGGCATGTCCGGATACGTGAACGTCCTGGAATACGACGTTGGCACCCTGTGCAGACAGTTCGTTGATGACGTTCGAAACGGCTTTTTCATTTCCCGGGATTGGGTGGGAACTGAAGATCACGGTGTCGCCCGGCAGGATCGAGATCTTTTTGTGCAGGTGTGCCGCCATACGGGACAGTGCTGCCATGGACTCGCCCTGGCTTCCGGTGGTGATCAGGACAAGCTGCTCGCCGGTGTAGTTTTTCATCTGCTCCACATCGATCAGGGTATTTTCCGGGATATTGATGTAGCCCAGCTCCTGCGCGATGGAGATGATGTTGACCATACTGCGGCCTTCGATGACAACTTTACGGCCGTATTTATAAGCAGAGTTGATGATCTGCTGCACACGGTCGACGTTCGATGCGAAGGTCGCGATGATGATTCGGGAATTCTGATGCTCGGCAAACAGGCCGTCGATCGTCTTTCCTACGGTCCGCTCGGACATGGTAAAGCCAGGCCGCTCTGCATTGGTACTGTCGCACATCAGTGCCAGAACGCCTTTCTTTCCGATCTCTGCGAATCTCTGCAGGTCGATGACATCACCAAAGACTGGTGTGTAGTCGACTTTGAAGTCTCCGGTGTGGACGATGATGCCAGCCGGGGAGTAGATTGCCAGTGCTGCTGCATCTGCAATACTGTGGTTTGTTTTGATAAACTCAATGCGGAATGCGCCCAGGTTGATGGACTGTCCGTGTTTGATGATTTTCCTTTTTGTGGTACGGAGCAGGTTGTGCTCCTTTAATTTGTTTTCGATCAGGCCAATCGTCAGTTTGGTGGCGTAGACCGGCACGTTCACTTCTTTTAAGATGTACGGCAGCGCACCGATGTGGTCCTCGTGGCCGTGGGTGATGACGAAGCCTTTGACTTTGTCGATGTTTTCTTTCAGATATGTTACATCCGGGATGACCAGGTCGATACCGAGCATGTCGTCTTCCGGGAATGCAAGTCCGCAGTCTACGACGATGATACTGTCCTCATACTCGAAAACGGTGATGTTCATACCGATCTGTTCCAGACCGCCAAGCGGTATAATTTTTAATTTACTTCCATTATTCTTTTTCAAATAGCACCTCCGCGCATGTTTTCCAAACGATTCCGTTACCGGTACGGCTTCACGCACACATCCCCTGAGCGTCACTTCAGGCTGATGGAGCATGTCCCGCACCTGCAGGATTTGCCCTTTAAAGCGCTGTCCCGGTCCCGCTTCGTCTGCGTCCCGGTATGGCTTCAAAACGGCTGGTTCAATAGGTGATGTCTGCCTCGTCATCCAACATGGAAGCAAATACGCCGGAAACGGCATCGAATTCGGTGTCGTCTTCTACCATAATATACTCTGCCTCTGCGTCGGTGTCGGTGGAGATATCCTTCAGAATATAGGCATTTGCCTCGTCGTCCTTTGAATCGGATACCAGAATATAGTTGACTCCGTTGATTCTGGTCTGCTCCTCCACGTAAAATTCTTCTTTGCCGCCATCATCTGTTACAAATGTTATTTTTTCCATACAATATTCCTTTGTTCAGTTTTCCTGTGATTCCTTCTGATGGGAAAGATAGTCCAGATATCCCTGCAGGATAAAAACAGCTGCAATCATATCTACGTACTCCTTGCGGTTTTCCCTGCGGATTCCGGTTTCCATCATGGTGCGGTCTGCTTCGACCGTTGTCAGCCGCTCGTCCCACATAACAACGGGCAGGCCTGTCCGTCTCTCCAGCATTTCTTTGAACTCGAGAGATTTTTCGGCCCGCTCTCCGATGTCGTTGTTCATATGTTTCGGGAAACCGAGTACAATTTTTTCCACGCCGTACTCTTTTGCTATCTCTTCAATCCGGGCCAGCGTCTGACGCAGCTTATTCTCCGATTTTCTGCGGACAATTTCGATTCCCTGCGCAGTAAGGCCCAGGGCGTCGCTGACTGCCACCCCTACTGTTTTTGAGCCGTAATCTAATCCCATTATTCTCATAGTAATTACGCTCACTTCCAGGATTCATTTTTGATGTACTCTTTTAACAGTTCCTCTACCAGCTCGTCACGCTCTACTTTCATGATCAGACTTCTGGCTCCCTTAAAGCTTGTGATGTACGTCGGGTCGCCTGACATGATATAGCCTACGATCTGGTTGACTGGATTATACCCTTTTTCTACCATGGCGTTGTAAACGGTTTCGAGTACCTCTTTTACCTGAATCTCCGGCTCTGTTTTTACTTTAAAATATTGTGTGTTACTTAATCCTGACATTCTTTTCACGTCCTCGTATTTATTGATATCATTTATATTCTAATACATGTTATGGGAAATTTCAATCGTGAAATTGCCCAACTATTTGAATGTTACAGTTCACTGCATCTCAGCGAACTGTAACATTCAAAGCTCGCATGGAAAATTTTGCTTTGTGAAGGGGCGGCAGCTATTTCTGATGTTATTTTATCCCTGAAAACGCCGCATTATTCATATGAATTGGAAGTAAAAATCATTTCCAGGATTCTCTGGGCACAGGCAGTCAGGTCTTTTTCCTCGAGATACTGGTCATTTTCGGCACTCAGCGCATCCAGGATTTCGCGGCGGTCGGTGTCGGTTCCCGGCATCACAAGATCGTTTCCGGCAGCGATGCATTTTGCGGCAGAGGAGCCTCCGTCGGCGTTTGTTGTGGTCCAGTCTGTCATGATGATGCCGGCAAAGCCCCATTCCTTTCTTGCAGCGGTTGTGCACAGATCGTAGCTGTTGGCGGTGTGGACACCGTTTACCTTGTTGTAGGAGGTCATGATCGCCTTTGGCTGGGATTCTTTGATTGCAATTTCGAAGCCCTTCAGATAGATCTCACGCAGAGCGCGCTCGGAGACGATGCTCGATACGCCGCGGCGGTTTTCTTCCTGATTGTTGCAGGCGTAATGTTTGATGGTCGTTCCGACCCCGTACCGGCTCTGGACGCCTCTTGTGAGGGCTGCCGCCATTTTTCCGCTGACAAGCGGATCCTCAGAATAGTATTCGAAGTTGCGTCCGCAGAGCGGATTGCGGTGGATGTTCATGCCCGGTGCAAGCCAGAGGGTCACGCCGAACTCCTCCAGCTCTGCGCCGATCATGCGGCCTACTTCCTCGAGAAGCTCTGTGTCGAATGTCTGCGCCAGAAGCGTTCCGACCGGGATCGCACTGCAGTACTGATAATAATCTTCTCCGTCGGTGTGGAGGAATTCGGTTCCGAAAATACGGTTCTCGAGACGCTGATACATGTTCATTTTGTAAACACTGCCGTCCGACGGATTTTTCTGATAATGGGAGGTGATGCGGATGCCTGCCGGTCCGTCAGCCAGAATGACATTGGCAACACCGTATTTTTCCAGCAAGGAGGCGGTTGTCTCCCCGGCTGCACC
>ENA-OPVY01000606-OPVY01000606.1-human-gut-metagenome-genome-assembly--contig:-NODE-606-length-27150-cov-3.245137_pt1 | contig 27150 bp, 34 predicted proteins | sample MGYA00241503_ERZ501998 | MGnify/ENA primary metagenome ERZ501998 (study PRJEB25962, sample SAMEA2042107) | human gut metagenome | biome: human gut; feature: human-associated habitat; material: faeces... | reverse complement strand
CCCGCCGCATCGAAGGTACCGCCGTTGACAGTGGCCACATTCCAGTTCAGGAACGCTGCCTGGGACATGCTGGTAAAGGTGCCGTCATTGATGGCCAGCTCGCCATAGTCGTCGTTCTTGATCGTGTTCAGGCCGCCGGAGAAGGTGCCTCCGTTGATGGTCAGCACGGAGTTTTCCTTGCCCGTATTCTGACTTCCGTTATACCAGCCGTTCTCAATCATGCTAGAGAACTGGCCTTTCTGCGTGACGGAAACTCCACTATTGATCTCCATGGTGCCGTGGTTGACGATGTTGTAATAGGAATTCCCGCCGCTGGCTTCGGCATTCTGTCCGTTCTCTTTACTGCGGGTATACGCGCCTCCGTTGAGCACCACATTGCCGCCGGGCTCATTCTGGATTGCCGCTCTGGCGTGGGTCACGTTGTCCACCGTGCCGTCGCCGGTGATGGTCAGAGTGCCCTTGTTGGTAATCGTGTGGTTCTCTTGGTTGGTCAAGGTCTTTCCGTTCAGATTGAGGGTCAGCTCCGCTCTCTCGGGGATTACGATATCCTCCGCCGTATTCTGGAGCAGAGTAACCGTCTCGCCCTTCCCGGCGTTGTCGACCGCATTCTGGAGGCTGGCGTAGTACCTACCGCCCACCTCGGCCACACCATTTGTTTCATCCAGTTCGTTTACGGTAAACGTACCGTCTGGGCCTTCGGTTATCGCGGCATTCTCCGCCACATACTTGCTCACATCACTGGAGAACGTGCCGCCATAAATGATGGGGTTACCAGTCTTTTCCGCACCTTTCAGGGCAGGCACTCCTTCCGGGGCCTTAAAGACGCCGCCGTTGATGACCGCGGTGGCCTTTTCATTGATGCCCCCGTCCCCGCCAGTGTTGTCGTTTCCAATCAGAGCCGCGGTATACGTTCCCTCTGTCTCAAAGGTACCGCCATTGATTACGGCTTTTACCACGCCGACCTCACCCGCCACATAGAGGGCGTAGAACGTGGCCGTGTGCTTGGAATCGTTGACACACTTGACCGACTTAAACGTACCGCCGTTGATTTCGAAGTACCCCACAGAAGCGGATACCGCGCCCTGTACCCCTGTAAAGGTTCCCCCGTTGATGGTCATTTGGGAATCGGCAGCTCCATTCTGGATCGTATATCCCCAAACATCACCGTTGCACTGGCTGCACGTAGTCCCCGTGAAGGTTCCGTCTTCAATCGTCACGGTACCCTCGTTATAAACCGCGCATGTAGCCTTCTCAAAGGTTCCGTCTTCAATGGTCAGTACCGCGGACGCCCCTGTGTTCCGGATTGCCGCGCCGCCGGCATAGGTCGCTCCGCGATAGGTTCCATTTTCGATCGTAAGTATATTTTGGTTGTTGATTGCGCCCACTCCGGTTTCAGACGCAGATGAATCAATGACGCCGCCGCCTGTCACCGTAAGAGTACCCTTGTTCACAATCGGCCTGCCCGTAAAGTTCGACGCCACGGTGATGCTGTGGCAGTCCATGTCCAGCACGATGTTTTTCTTCTCTGGAATGGTGATGATCTGATCCGTGGTCATCCCGGTGATATCGCCCGTCAGGACGACCGTGGTCTCCTCCCCATCTGGAGCGGCTTCGATCGCCTGCATCAGCGCGTCATAGGCGCCTTTTTCCTCCATCGGCGCAGGAGCCGCTTCCTCCAGCGTGTCCGCTGCCGGAGTCTCTTCCGCAAAGACAGTCATAGGAAGAAGACTCAGTAGCATACACACAGACAGTAGCGCCGCCAATCCTTTTTTTGCCCGTTTCATGTTGTTCCTCCTTTTTTAAATTGCGCCCCGGCTCCACTGCTGTCAGTTGTTATTGTCTTTTGCATGCAAAAGACAGAAGTGTGCCGGCACACTTGGCATTCTTACTGTATCACATTGTCCCAATATTTTCAAGAGGGCACGTCCACGGAGTCCTCTTATGCGTTGTAGGGGTACAGTACATATTGAATAGTTGAAGTTGCGCACGGCAACTCGGCAAGAGGGTCCTATCCTTTATGGGAAAGGGTATAACACAGGATATGATGTGAGCGGAGCCATCATCCGGTCATATATCTACTTCTGGAAGGCCCTCCGGAGAGGAACATTGGAGTCTTTCGTCTGCTGGTTTGGTCGAAGAAAAGCGGGCCAAAACCACTGTTCAGACGGTTTTCCCCCACTTTCTTATTGTACCTTTCTATTTTGTCCTAAACACTGTATTTTGTAACGGACTGCTTTTCCATTTTACTGGTCTCTGGATTCTCCCCCCGGGGGCCAGGGGGATCTTTTCCAAGGGGGGGGCCACGCCTGGCGGCGGTGGTTCACCACCGGTTGGACCGCAGGCCGGAGCGACACCGGCTGTATTTCTGGAATAGCCATTGCCTCCAGTGTTTCCTCCGGTATCACCTGACTTGGATGGTACTATTCAGGGCGTAAAACAGCAATTTGCTTTTTCTGAAAGGTATACTTTTCCAGCAGATTTTTTACTCTGCCGTAATAAATATGCAGGAACTTATTGGAACCGCTGTCATGTAAACCGGGTAAGGCCTCCCTCAGAGCGTTTCACGTCCATGACTCAGGAAAGGGCTTTCGTAGTGCGGGTGGCCCACTTTTAGAAGTACTATTAGTATATTGCGCCCACAGCATCTTTTTGAGAACAGGTTGATAGAGGCCGCTGCGAGGAAAGCCTCAGACCGTTCTCTGCGGAAAGTGTCAAAATATATCCCAGTCCGTTGGGAGCCTCGATCTGTGGCCATTGCTCTGGTCCCCAGTGGTTCAGCGCTGTGACCGCTGTTTTAATCAGTCCGGAATGTGTCACCACCGTAGCGCTTTGACTTCCCTGAGCCAGGCAATCCCTCATCAAGCCTGCTACTGCCTCCAGAACCCTCCGGCGAAACGCCTTATATGTCTCTACATCAAGGATGGGGTGCCCTGCCAGCCAAGCCCGGAAAAAATGCATAAAGTCCTCCTGTGTACCAGGACGGTTTTCCAATGAGCCAAAACAGATCTCGCGGAACTCCGGGCGCAGGCCGTCCAGTACGATGTGCGGTCCGTACAGTTCCTGAAACGTCTCCCTGCAACGGGAAAGGTCGGAGCTGAAGTAGCGTCCTGTCCTAGGGTAGCGGATTACCTGCCGCAGCTCCCTCAGTTCCCGGCGCCCCCTTTCTGTGAGCGGTACGTCGCTCCACCCGCTGAACAGGCTTTTTTCGTTGCCCAGCGAGTAGCCATGGCGCACCAGAACCAGTTGAAATTCCATCAGGGCACACTCTCCTCCCGTTTCAGGGCTGGCAGTTCCACCGTCATCAGTGTCTGTGCCAGGCGCACTTCTCCGTTCCACTGGGCCTTCACCTGGTCCACCAGCAGATGAGGGTCCCCATACAGCGGCAGATGACTGAGTAGCAGCATGCCTGGCGCAGCCTTACACCCCAGTTGGGCCACGTCCGTACTGGTCATGTGGCCAGCACGGGCTCCATCCGCCCCGGCATACAGGCTGCACTCTGCGATCAGAAGATCGGCACCCTCTGCAAACTCTGCCAGTTTGGGCGTATAGGCGCCATCTGCCGTATACACCAGAGTGGACTGCCCACATTTTACTTTTACCGCAAGGCACTCCACCGGATGTGCTGTTTTGTGAAAGGTGCAGCAAAATGGCCCGATCTGCAGCTTATCATCTGCCCCAATAGTCTGCGCATAGGTATACGGCTCCATGGTCAAACGTTCAAAATACGGTTCGACCGGCAACCCATAAAAATGCAGTGGTTGCTGTGCAGCCCCAGTCTGCATTTGGATCAGCCTGCCATAGCTCAGTGCCCCCGCGTCGCTGCAGTGGTCGTAATGATAGTGGGACAGCAGCACATGGTGTAACTCCTGAAGAGGCAATGCGTTCTGCAGCATAGACGCCGCCCCGCTGCCGCAGTCCAGAAGTAGATGTTCTCCTTGGCAACTCAACAGATAAGCACTACAGGCTTCGTTTACCCGACAGCACCCCCCCCAGCAGCCGATTACCGTACACCGCATACACAGCCCTCCCCCGTTGAACATGAGCTTGCAATCAGCCGTTTTGTATAGTCGTCTTTCGGCGTACGGATCAACTGGCTCCCCTCTCCCTGCTCCACAATGCGGCCACGGTTAATCACAACGATAAAATCCGACATATAGTGGATCACGCCAATATCGTGAGAGATAAAGAGATATGCTGTAGAAAATTCCTTTTGAAGATCCTTCAGCAGATTCAGGATCTGCGCCTGAATGGACACATCCAGCGCGGACACACATTCATCGCAGATAATGACCTCGGGCGAGAGCAGCAATGCGCGGGCAATGGCAATGCGCTGGCATTGCCCGCCGCTGAGTTCCGAGGGATATTTGCCCAGGGTGGAATCCGGCAGTCCCACACGGTTGAGCATCTCCCGCACCGTTTCCCGGGCTTTATGCGGTTTAAAGCCGTCCACCAGGATCTTCATAGGCTCTACAAGGATTCTCTCCACAGTATAATAAGGGTTCATGGATTCTTTGGGATTTTGGAAAATATATTGCACATTGCGGCGAAAGCGCCGGTACTCCTTTTCTCCCAGTGAGCGGATATCCTGCCCTTTGTATCGCACGATTCCCGATGTAGGCTGCTGCAGATCGCCAAATATCTCTCCCAAAGTGGATTTTCCGCTTCCGCTTTCTCCTACCACGCCCAGAGTCTGTCCTGAGTACAGTGCCAGATCGATCCCCTGAAGCGCCTGAAACGTGTCCCTGCGTCTCAGCAGCATCTGTTGCTTGACGGGAAACCGCTTTTCCATGCCGATTGCCTCCAATACTGCCGTCATGCCCTGCACTCCTCCCATGCTTTGCTGCACCGCACAAAATGTCCATCTCTCCGGGAGCTCTTAACCGAGCCGCCGCACTCCTGCCGGCATGCACTGCAGCGGGGCTGGAACAGGCAGTGGCTGGTATCCCTTCCATGCTCCGGGACATAGCCTGGAATCTCATTGAGCCGGACGTTGCGGTCCTGGTCCAGCCGGGGGATCACAGACAGCAGCGCCTGTGTATAGGGGTGCTGCGGCTGTGAAAATACTTCGTTGCTTCCGCCCGACTCCACTATCTGTCCCGCATACATTACCGCCACCTTGTCGCAATACCGCCGAATCAGGTTCAGATCATGAGAAATCATAATGATCGCCACATGCTGCTGTTCGTTGATCGAGTGGAATAGTTCAATGACCTGCTGCTTTACAACGCAGTCCAGCGCGGTGGTGGGCTCATCCGCAATGATGACCTGAGGCTCGCACATCAGCGCCATGGCTATGTTTACCCTTTGGCGCATCCCGCCGGAGATTTGTGCGGGATAGCTCTCCATCACGCGGTTTACGTCGCGGATACCCACCCGGTCCAAAAGCGTTTTCGCCCGTTCCTGCGCAGCCTTTTTGGACGTCTGGAAATGGATGCGGTACCCATCCGTCAGTTGATTCTTGATTTTGATCAAGGGATGCAAATAAGCCACCGTGTTCTGCGGTACAAAACCGATTTTCTTGCCCAGAAATATACGCCGCTCCTTTTCCGGCAGGTTCAGCAGATCCTCCCCCAAAACCCGCAGATGTGTCACAGAGGCTGTCAGATCCTGCGGCAGTAGATGGAGGATCGCTTTTGCTGTGATTGTTTTTCCTGAGCCGGACTCGCCTGCAATTCCCAGACATTCCTGCCGTTTCAGACAGAGGCCCACATTTTTCACCAGAGCGTCTCCCTCAGCGCTGCGCACCGTAAGTCCCTCAATTTCCAAAACCGCATCATTCATGTTTTCGATCTCCTTTTCACCAGCCGGTCGTTCAGCCCATCCCCCAAAAGATTAAACCCCAACACCGTAATCAGGAGCACCACACCCGGGGCAATAGCAATATACGGATAGTTCAGAACAAACTGCCGTGCCTCGTTCAGCATCATGCCCCAACTGGGCGTCGGAGGCTGGATCCCCAATCCTAAAAAGGAAAGAGAGGACTCCAGAAGCACAGCACCGCCGATGCTGGAGCTGAATTGGGTAATCAGTCTGGGAAGCATATCCGGCAGCATATGAAACAACACAATATATCCTCCACTGCATCCATAGCTGTGCGCGGCCTTGATATATAGGCGCTGTTTATTCTCCAGCACCATGGAGTATACCAGCCTGGAAAATGTAGGAACCATAAAAAGCCCTATGGCCAACACAGCGCCCAAAATCCCCTTGCCCAAAACCGTGACCAGCATCATCGCAAGCAAAATACCAGGAAAGGACATCATGCCGTCAATAAACCGCATAATAACTGCGCGCACCGCGCCTTTGAGCATGGCCGCCGATGCGCCAATAATGCTGCCCGCCAGCGCGCCCACGGTGACCGAGCACACGCCTACCAGCAGAGCCCAGCGAGACGCCTCCATGATTCGGCTCAGGACATCGCGCCCAAATTGGTCGGTCCCTAAAAGGTGTGCCGCACTGGGCAGCGCAAACCGGTTCAGTGTATCCATCTTTTCTGGATCTGCAGGCATCCAGAAAAACGAAATGATACATATAGCTGCGATGCTGGCCGCCATGATAGCACCTGCCCAGAAAGATACGCTCTGTTTTTTCTTCATCCCTGTACGGTCTCCTCTCCGGTACGGATAGTGGGGTTGGCGGCCATAACCGCCAGATCCGTGACCAGCGATACCAAAACCACCATGGAGGTAATAAAGAGCACGATTCCCTGCAAAAGAATGATGTCCCGCTGCTCCACGGCAGTCAGCATCAGACGGCCAATGCCCGGCAGAGCAAAAATTGTCTCTACAATGACCGTTCCTCCCAATAGTTTTGCCAGCTGCATACCTGAGATGGTGATGGGGGCAATAATCGCCGAGCGCAGAGCATAATGCACAATGGCCCTAGCGGGAGGCAGGCCTTTCACATTTGCGCTCATCATAAAATCCTGTTGCAGGGCTGTCAGCATGGATGACCGCACAATGCGGATGAGAATTCCCAGTTCCCCGATAGCCAGCACCAGAGAAGGTAATGCGATGCATTTCAAAAACGCGCCGAAATTTTCACCGGGAGCGGTATACCCCGTGACCGGGAACCATCCCAAATAGGAGGAAAACAGCAGCATAAACAGCATAGCCAGCCAGAAAGAGGGCACCGCACCGCCAATCTGCATCACGGTACGCGACAGTAGATCCATAGGTGAACCCTTTTTCAGCGCGGCCAAGATTCCCAGAATAGCGGATACACCAAGTGCGGCTGCCATGGACAGCAGCGCAACGGAGAAAGTAACGGGAAGCCGCTGACAAATTAGCGTCCAAACATTTTCACCGTACAGATATGAAGTGCCCCAATTCCCGGTAAGTACCCCCTGAATCCAATGCATATACTGGACGTACCAAGGCCGGTCCAGCCCCATCGAGGCACGCAGGGCCTCAACCTTTTCCGGCGTGGCCTCAACCCCAAGAATCAACTGCGCGGGGTCACCGGGGATACATAATAGAACCACAAATGTAATAAGCGATACAACAAACAGCACGGCAATGGCGCTGAGTAGACGTCTGACCACCAGTTTCAGCATAGAGAACTATCCGTCCTTCCTGAGGTTACTCTCCCTTATCTAAGAAGTGCGTGCAACATCAAAATCCTTCAAAGCAGGCGGGCCCTGCATCCGGCAGGACCCGCCCCCTGTTCTTATTGTCCGAGAGATATATCTTTCAATTCATAAATATCGATGGGATACAACTGAAAACCGGTTACTGCGCTGTCTGTCACGTAAATGGTAATAGGGTCCTGAATATAATAGGCAGGCACATCCTGAGCCAGGATCTCTTGGACCCGCTGCACGATTTCTGTACGCTTGTCCTCATCGGTTTCGCTCTTATAATCTGCAAGCAGCTGATCCACTTCTTCATTGGAATAATTGAAGTAGTTCTCACTGCTGTCAGACTGATAACGTGCCAAGAGCACATACGGGTCCAGACGCCCCGTGTGTCCTACCACAGTCAGATCATAGTTTCTTCCGTTGTACACGTCCGACAGCCACGCCGCCCATTCCACGATAGTGATATTACAGGTGATTCCCACTTCTTTCAGCGAGTCAGCGATGACCTGCCCGGCGCTGACATATGCTGGATAACTCTTGGGCAGATACATTTCTAGCGTGAGACCGTCCTGATATCCCGCTTGAGACAGCAGTTCTTTGGCCTTTTCCGGATCGTAAGGGTATCGGTCATTCATATCCACATATTCTTTCAGAACTGTGGGGTAATGCGAACCGATCTTCTGACCATAGCCCCACCATACCGTGTCGATCAGCGCCTGCTTGTCCACCGCATAGTTGATAGCCTGACGCACCCGTACATCCGACAGCGCCTCGTTCTGCAAATTCATCGCCATCAGCTGAAGACCATTGGACGGCGTGGTGATTACATTGAACTGCGGGTCATTTTCAAAGGCAGCCACCTGATCGCCGCTGACCGAGATAATGTCCAGTTCTCCATTACGCAAAGATGCAATCTGCGCCGTTGCATCCGGCATCATCTTGAAGTTGATCGTATCCAGATTGACCGTGTCATAATAGTCCGGATTTTTTGCAAGCGTCAGGGATTGCTGAGGCACCCACTCTTGCAAACGATACGGGCCGGTGCCTACCGGTTGATTTTTCAACGTATCTGCGGCCTTGACATCCACAACGGCGGACCATGGATAGGCAAAATTGGAGAGTGCTGCCACATCTAGTGCTTCACAGGTTACTACCACAGTATCCGCATCCTGAACAGAAAACGTATAATTGGCATAGTCCGCAGCGCGGGGGCTTTCCTCTTCCTTCAGACGCTGGAATGAGGCTACTACGGCCTGTGCGTCACAGATGTCGCCGTTATGGAAGCGAACATCCGGCCGCAAGTGAAACGTCAGTGTCAGACCATCCTCCGATACCTCCCACTTCTGGGCCAGCCCTTCCCTCAGAGAACCATCTGTATTGACCCGAAGAAGCGTATCGTATAGATTATTGGTAATCTGAAATGTACTGGCAGCTGTTGTGCGCTGCGGATCCAAGCCATCTGGATCTACTGAGAGCGCCATATTCAACTCCCGTCCAGCAGACTGCGATTCCGCCGTTTGAGATGTCGGAGCGGGCGTCTGACCGACAGAATCCTCGCTGTTGGAAGTACCGCAACTTGCAAGAGACAGCGTCGCGGCAAACGTCAGTGCTGCGGCAAGCAATCGTTTCATCCTGTTCATTTTAAATTACTCCCTAAAAAGTATTGCGCATATTGCACAAATTAAGTATAGCAAAAATGTCATTTTGAATAAATCAAATGTATGAAAAAAACGAGTGCCTAATGTAATGGTTTATATAGTCTAAGTAAAAAACGTGCTGAAATGATTTGACAACATCATTGGAGCAGTGGAATCCATTCTTCCAAATTAGCAGGAAAAAGCCGGGTCAAGGACAAGATCGTTTTCGTGAGAAAAGGTAATGTCCCGGATAGCGATATTGTTGACAATTAAAAGCGCAAGAAAAAAGCAAGAATTTGTTTGGAGAAAACCCATGGATAATGTGCTAAACTATATTTAAATATACTCTGCAAAATGGAGGAAACCTCTGTGGGCACTATACATATTTCTCCTCACGAGCGTTTGAAAAAATACGCATTAAAAGATATAGACCAGCTTTATAATGATTTTCATATAAAGGAAGGCGGCTTAACCCAAGAACAAATAGAGCAGATGCGAAAACAGCATGGCAGCAATCATGTCGGCTATTCTTTACAAGTCCATTCTTTTTTTCAGCGTATAAAACGGGCATTTATCAATCCCTTCAGTGTGATATTGTTTGTATTGGCTATTGTCTCTTTCATCACCGATGTCTGTTTGAAATCCAACTCCGGCAGAAACGGGACCAGTGTGGTCATCATTTTGTCTATGCTTATAATCAGTGGGATGGTACGGCTGATCCAGGAACGAAAAGCCAGCCATGCCGCGGATACTCTCATTCAGCAAATTAAAACGACCGTTTCCGTCTACCGACAGGGACAGCAGCTTGAAATTTCGTCGGAGGAATTGGTAGTAGGAGACACCGTGTGGCTTTCAGCCGGTGAGCGGGTCCCCGCGGACCTGAGATTGATTGAAGCGCAAGACCTGTTTGTTTCGCAGGCCCTTTTAACCGGAGAGAGTAATGTATTAGAGAAAAATACAAATCGTCTGGCCTCTGCTACTCAAATTCCACTGGATCGCTTTTCCAATATAGCCTTCATGGGGAGCAGCGTAATCAGCGGAGAGGGAAAGGGTATCGTCTTGGCTGTGGGCGGCAGCACCGTATATGGAGGCTATCTCTCCGAACTCCAACGGAACAAGCACAGCTTTGATACAGGAGCAAATTCGATTGCCTGGGTTTTGATTCGCTTTATGGTGGCCTTGGTTCCGGTTGTATTTGTCGTTTCCGGCATCACCAAAGGCGACTGGCTGACCTCGTTTCTATTTTCTCTTTCTGTGGCTGTCGGCCTGACCCCGGAGCTCCTTCCCATGGTGATCAATGCTTGCCTTGCAAAAGGAAGCTCTGCCATGGGGGAAAAACAAACGATTGTAAAAAACATAAATGCGATGCAGAGCTTTGGCAGCATGGATGTCCTGTGTGTAGATAAGACGGGTACCCTAACCGGAGATGAAGTGATACTGGAATACTATCTTGATATTTTGGGGGAGGAAAGCAGGGAGGTATTGGACTGCGCCTACTTAAACAGCTTTTATCATACAGGCGTTGCAAACCATTTAGACCAGGCAATCCTGAAATGTTCCAGTATGCCTGGAAGGGAAAACCATTTTTTCTCGTTGGGCGAAACGATCCAAAAATTAGACGAGCTCCCTTTTGATTATGAACGTAAGTGCGTTAGTGTCCTCTTATCTGTTCCAGAAAAGGAAAACTATATTATCACAAAAGGCGATGTCGACAGCGTATATTCCCGCTGCCAGTATGTCCAACACAAGGGACAGACACTAAAGATAGATACCGCTGACTCTGGCGGCATCCATGCTATCGTTGACGAAATGACCGAAGATGGAATGAAAGTCCTGGCTGTGGCCTACAAACCTGTATCAAGCCAAAGCAGGCTTCAGATGGAGGATGAGGCGGAGCTAATCTTGCTGGGATATGTCGTGTTTTTTGACGCGCCCAAAAGCTCTGCCGCCAGTGCTTTGCAGAAATTGGAGCAGCTCCATGTCCAGGTAAAGGTACTGACTGGCGATCAAAAAAGTGTAACCCTTTCCATCTGCCGGAGGCTGGGAATCGAGACAGAACATATCTTAACCGGAGAAGAAATGGAGGAGCTGTCTGAGGATGAACAGCTTCTTGCCGTAGAAAAGACAACCGTTTTTTCCCAGCTTTCCCCCGGACAGAAATCTCAGATTATCCGTATGCTGCGCGAGAATGGTCATGCAGTCGGCTTTTTGGGTGATGGAATGAATGATCTAGCCGCCATGACAGCGGCAGATGTGGGGATTTCCGTAGACACGGCCACACAAGCCGCAAAAGAATCTGCGGATGTGATTTTGCTGAAGAAAGATCTGAATGTGCTGGAACAGGGTATTTTAGAGGGGCGGAAAGCATTTGCCAATATGTTAAAGTACATACGGATTACCGCGTCCTCCAATTTCGGCAATATCTTTTCGATTGTACTTGCCAGCGCCTTTTTACCCTTCCTGCCGATGACGGCGCTTCAACTTCTTTTGCTGAACCTCCTTTACGATATTCTGTGCATGACTTTGCCGTGGGATCGCGTCGATGCGGATGTCTATGAAAAACCAAGCGAGTGGTCAGGAAAAACATTGGGGCGCTTCATGCGCTTTTTCGGCCCGTTAAGCTCCCTGTTTGATCTGGCGACTTTTGCTTTTCTATACTTTATCCTGTGTCCAGCTTTACTGGGAGACAATTTTACAGAATTGTCCTCTGCGATGCAGAGTCAATTTGCAATTCTATTCCATACAGGATGGTTTTTAGAGTCTATGTGGACGCAAGTGCTTATTCTGCACCTGCTCCGCACAAAGCAGCTTTCTATTCTAAGGAGCAGGGCATCCGGGGTTGTATGGCTGGTCACCTCTGCCGGGCTTTTGATCCTTACTGCGATTGTCTATACCCCAGCGGCCCACCTGCTCGGCCTGGCTCCCCTTCCGCTTTGGTATTTTGGATTTCTGGCGGTCACCATTCTGGCCTATATGCTGCTGGTAACGGCCGCAAAACGGTGGTATATTCAGAAATACCATACATTGTTGTAAGGGAGGGGACTTGATGAAGAGAGTAAACTTTGTATCATTGGATTCCCTTACCTTACAGTGGTTTTGCAATACGCTCCAAACCCAGCATCCACAGACACAGGCAGCGAAGGAACTGTATGACGCATTGGAGGCGTTGTATGCAGGAAAATCCGACTCTCTCATGCTGGAGTTGGGAGAGGCAATCCCAGAAGCGGCCAGCACCTCTTTGGTTTGCGGAAATCTTCTGATTGATTCCAAAAGCCGCCGTGTTATCCGGGACGGCACAGAGATCCAGCTTACTCCCAAAGAGTTTGACATCCTCTATTTCTTGGCCCGGAATCGTGGAGAGGTGTTTACAAAAGAGCAGATCTATCAGGCGGTTTGGGCGGAGGAATACTATACTGCGGACAGTAATATTATGGCCTTTATACGCAAACTGAGAAAAAAGATAGAGCCAAACCCGGATGCGCCGGAATATATACTTACCATTTGGGGAATTGGATATAAATTTAATGATAAGCTCTGACAATCAGAAATTTAGATGTAAACAGAGCAATCGTATGAAAAAGGGTTTAAAAGTCATCGTTAAAATATGTAAGCAGTCACCAGATGGTGACTGCTTATTTTCTTGCCGAAAAGCAAGGGAATCGCAAGGATTTAGCCATAGGCTTAACAGTAAAAAACAGTTATACTTTGCCCTGTAAAAAAAATTTGAGAATGGGGGCGACCCTATGGGGTATTGAAGTTTATGGGCCGGATCGGTCTTTCGGTTCTATTGGGATTCTTGATCGGATTAGAGCGCCAGATTACCGGCCATCCCGCCGGAATCCGTATCAATGTTCTGATTTCAATGGGGGCCTGCCTGTTCCTGATGTTTCCGCTCATGTCCGGCTCGGATGAGGTGTACCGGATTGCCAGTTACATTGTGTCCGGCGTTGGATTCCTGTGCAGCGGGGTGATTTTTAAGGAGGGCGGAACCGTCCGTGGGCTAAATACAGCAGCAACTCTTTGGTGTACGGCCGCTGTCGGTGTACTGTCCAGTTCCGGCAGCTGTCTTTTTGCGGTTGCCGCAGCGGTTATTCTGATTCTTTCAAATCTGCTGTTCCGGCCGCTGGCGGTAAAGATCAAGCCCATTACCTGCGGTGAAGAAACGGAACGAACCTACCGCATTTCTGTTACCTGTCAGGAAAATGCGGAAACAGAAATACGCGCGCTTCTGATCAACAGCAATTCGTGTAAAACATTGTATCTTACGAATTTGGAGAGCAGTGATGTAATTGGCGGCAAGGTAGAGATTCAGGCGGATTTTCTTTCCGTTGGTAAAGCAAAGGCTCAGATGGCCGAGGCGATTGTAAACCGACTTTTGACGCTCTCCAGCGTAGTCAGCGCCGGATGGGAATTGGTATAGGAGGGACAGATATGAAGTTTGAATTGCTCTTATCGCATTGGCTTAGAGTGACAAATATTATTTATGCGGCGCTGTCCTCCGGTGTTTTAGCGGCAGTTCTTGCCTTTCCAGAATTCCGCAGGATTCTCTTTCAAAGCTGGCTGGTTGTAACTGATGTGTTTCAGCTTTTCCTCATTATCGTGCTTTTTATACTGCTCTCTAAAATAGCCCAGTTGAACAGGATTAGAAATGGGTGGAGAAATGAAAAAAGGAAGGAGAAGAACCTATGAATGGCGCTTGCCTTTTCCTTGGCATTCTTTTTCTCGCTGCGGGTATTTACTTCTATTCCGGTAAGGCGGTTAATCATATTACAGCATGGAAGACAATGCCGGAGGAAGAAAAAAGAAAAATCCACATTCGTCCCCTTTGCCGAAATGTGGGGATGATGATCGCCACAAGCGGTATCATTTTTTTACTCAGCGGAGCATGGTACGCGTTTCGTAAAAGCGGGTTTTTATGGTGTATGGTCGGCTGGATGGTCCTATCCGGCGCGGATGTGTACTGGATCGGAAAATCCGGCCGGTTCCAGAGTTCAGGAAAATAGCCGGCAGCGTTCCTTACGGTAAAGGAGGTGGTTTTATGGATGCTGGCCCTTCTCGAAGTAGATCGAGCAACCGCACCCGTAAGACTATGGATAGATTTTGGGGGTGGCTGATGCTCATTTAAAAAGTAAAGGAGGTATCAACCCCAATGTATCAAAAGGGAAAGAACCAAATCACGGTTCATAAAACGGCTGCGGATATGGTTCGCAGGGATGAGGCCAACAAAAAGCTGGCCTTTGCAGCAGGCAATAAAATCAAACCGGTTTTGAAGCAGCTTGATACTGCGCTGACCGGACTGGGTGATAAGGCGGTGATTTCCCACCGGATCGCTTTTGGGCGGAATAAAGTAACGCATGAAAAGAAAAAATCGCTTGTTGCAAGATTGGCAGGGGCGTTTATCAATCCATTTACCGCAATTTTGTTCTGCCTGGCAGTCGTATCTATTTTTACCGATATTGTTGTACCGATCCTTCAGCATGCACCGGAGGATGTGGCTCCGCTTACCATCATTATAATTTTGACGATGGTATTTATTTCCGGTACACTTCGGTTTGTCCAGGAATCCCGGTCGGGGAATGCCGCGGAGAAGCTGTTGGCGATGATTACCACCACTTGCACGGTTACAAGAAAGAACAACGGGAAGCAGGAGATCCCTCTGGAAGATTTGGTAGTCGGTGATATTATTCATCTCTCCGCTGGCGATATGGTTCCGGCGGATGTACGGGTGCTGGAGGCCAAAGACCTGTTTATCAGCCAGTCGGCCCTGACAGGGGAGAGCGATCCCATCGAAAAGATTCCGGTTGTCTGTGAGCAGGAATACGATTCCATCACAGATTACCCGAACATCGCCTTTATGGGAAGCAATGTCATCAGCGGGAGTGCAACGGCGGTCGTGGTAGCCGTAGGTGATGATACCCTTTTCGGCTCCATGGCGGTGTCTGTCGCGGGAGAAGCAGTGGAAACCAATTTTACGAAAGGCGTAAACGCAGTTTCCTGGGTCCTGATTCGCTTCATGCTGGTGATGGTACCGGTGGTATTCTTCATCAATGGTCTGACCAAGGGTGACTGGCTGGAAGCGTTTCTGTTCGCCATTTCCGTGGCAGTGGGCCTCACCCCTGAAATGCTGCCGATGATCGTCACCACCTGCCTTGCCAAAGGTGCGATGTCCATGTCAAAGAAAAAGACCATCGTGAAAAACTTAAATTCTATTCAGAACTTTGGGGCGATGGATGTACTCTGCACGGATAAAACCGGCACATTGACCCAGGACAAAGTGGTTCTGGAGTACCACATGGATGTGACCGGAAAGGAAGATATTCGTGTTTTAAGACATGCGTACCTGAATAGCTACTTCCAGACCGGATATAAAAATTTGATGGATATAGCGATTATTGAGCGGACAGAGGAGGAAGAAGCGGCCAATCACCAGTTGGCCGATCTCTCCGCAGTTTACCACAAGGTAGACGAGATTCCGTTTGACTTCACCAGGCGCCGCCTTTCAACGGTTGTAGAGGATACCAGCGGGAAACGGCAAATGATTACCAAGGGTGCCATAGAAGAAATGCTCTCCATCTGTTCTCATGCGGAATATCAGGGAGAGGTGCAGCCACTTACCGATCAAATTCGGCAGGCGATTCTGAAAACAGTAGCCGATTTGAATGAGGACGGGATGCGCGTAATCGCCATTGCGCAAAAACGGGCGCTTCCTGCCGCTGATACATACAGCGTCAAGGACGAGTGCGATATGGTTCTGATGGGATACCTTGCATTTCTTGATCCGCCCAAGGAATCCACCGCGGAGGCGATTCGGGCATTGAAAGCCCATGGCGTCACCACAAAAATCCTCACCGGAGATAACGACCGTGTGACCCGCTGTATCTGCAAGCAGGTGGGCCTCAAGGTAAGCAATCTTCTGCTCGGCTCCGATGTGGAACGCATGAGCGATGACGAGCTGATCCAGGTGGCAGAATCTACGGATGTATTTGCCAAGCTCTCGCCGGATCAGAAGGCACGTGTTGTGACGGCCCTGCGGAGCGGCGGCCATACCGTAGGCTTTATGGGGGATGGCATCAATGACGCTGCGGCGATGAAATCGGCGGATATTGGCATTTCCGTGGACACTGCAGTAGATATTGCAAAAGAGTCGGCGGACATTATCCTGCTGGAAAAAGACCTGATGGTACTGGAGCAGGGTATCATTGAGGGCCGCAAAACCTATGCCAATATGATTAAGTATATCAAAATGACGGCCTCCTCCAACTTTGGAAATATGTTTTCGGTATTGGCAGCCTCGGCACTCCTTCCCTTCCTGCCGATGGAGAGCGTCCATCTAATCTTGCTGAACCTGATCTATGATCTGAGCTGTACCGCCATCCCCTGGGACAACGTGGATGAGGAATTTATCGCTGTTCCACGCAAGTGGGAAGCATCCAGCATTGGGAATTTTATGATCTGGATCGGGCCTACGAGTTCTATCTTCGACTGGACAACATACGCCTTTCTGTACTTCGTTTTCTGCCCGATATTCGTTTCCGGCGGCGTGCTTTATAATGACCTGTCTGCTCATTACAGAGGAGCGGAACTGGCACAAATGCAGACTACTTATGCGGCCATGTTCCATGCCGGGTGGTTTGTGGAATCCATGTGGAGCCAGACGCTGGTGATCCACATGATCCGAACCCCGAAACTGCCGTTTATCCAGAGCCGCGCCTCGGCCCCGGTGACGTTGCTGACCTTTACCGGCATCGCGGTACTGACGGTCATCCCCTTTACCGCATTGGGAAAAATGCTCGGATTTGTCGCCCTCCCCGCAGCTTATTTTGCTTACCTGATCCCCTGCATTTTGTTGTATATGGTGTTGGCGACCAGTATTAAGAAAGCCTATGTGCGTCATTTTGGGGAGCTGCTGTAACAGGAAGGGAGTGTGCATGATATGACAATCAATTGGAACACAATATGGATGAATTTGTTCGGAAGAACGGAGCTGTTCGGAATCAATATGGGGTTTTGGGCAGCGATAACCGTGACGGGACTTATTGTGATCCTGATGAATGTGGTCTTTTGGACACGGAAAAGATTTCATTCATACGGAGACAGTTTATAGCTATTGAACCCCCTGGAGAGCTCCTTCCTGATCCACAAGGCCATGCGCTTTGACAGCAAGGGCGGGAGAATCCTGGATGTGATTTCCGATAACTATGAAAAGCTGGCGCCCTCCGCAGACACCCGGCTGCGGGTCAACCGTAGCGGGATCCAGCAAAAAATCATTATGAAATTCTTGCACATATAACGTAAAACAAGAAGCCCGTTGCAGAATAAAACGGTTCTGCAACGGGCTCCTTTTCACACCAAAACGAAAAAATGCTATAAAGTTGTGGGCAAATATTTAAAGGAAGGGTAAAAGGGGCAGCAACGCAGGCCCTGGGGCAAGTGACGGGCCACCTCCTCCCGTCACGCCGCCTCGAACTGGCTGCGGTAGAGGGAGGCGTAAAAGCCGTTCCGGGCCATCAGCTCCCTGTGGGTGCCCCGCTCCACGATGTCGCCGTCCCGCACCACCAGGATCAGATCCGCGCTGCGGATGGTGGACAGGCGGTGGGCAATGACAAAGCTGGTCTTGCCCTCCATTAAACGTGCCATGGCCTTCTGGATCTCCACCTCGGTTCGGGTATCCACGCTGGAGGTGGCCTCGTCCAACACCAGGATGGCCGGGTCGGTGAGCATGGCCCGGGCGATGGTCAGCAGCTGCATCTGTCCCTGGGACACGCCGGTGGTCTCCCCGGAAAGCGGAGTGTCGTACCCCTGGGGCAGGGTGCGGATGAAGTGGTCGCAGCAGGCCGCCCTGGCCGCCGCCACGATCTCCTCCCGGGTGGCGTCCCGCCGGCCGTAGGCGATGTTCTCCGCGATGGTGCCCTCAAAGAGCCAGGCGTCCTGGAGCACCATGCCGATGCGCCGCCGCCGTGTCTGGGCGCGCCGCTCCCCCTCCGCGCCGGTTGCCACCCGGATCTGGGCCGCGTCCGCTTTGCGCAGGGACAGCTCGTACCCCCGCAGGTTGAGCTCCACCGGATCGCCGAAAGGGGCTACCTTGCGCACCGTGACCTCGGTGCCCGGAGTCAGCCCCATATCCACCAGCCGCCGCTTCACCGGGCCGTTTTCATTGCCAACCTGGAGAATAACACCGCGCTCGCCCGGCGCCACCTCCTCCAGGGTTCTCTCGTTCTGTTCCGTCTGAGTTCTCATAGCCGCTCCACTCAAAAAATTTAGTTTACCTAAGTTAACTCCTTCATTATACTATGGTATCCAGGGCCGCGCAAGAGAGGGACCGGTGCTGTTTTCTACAAAAAGCAGGCGCTATGGGGCGCGGTCCTGCGTAGTTCCGCAAAAAAGAGCGGACGCCCACTCGGGGCGCCCGCTCAGGGGGTTCTATTAGTCGTGGTCGTGCTCCTCACAGCCGCAGCCACAGCCATCCTCGTCTCCGTCCCCGCAGCAGCAGTCGTCGGACAGATCCAGCGCAAACTTCTGCCTGCAGCCGGGGCACTGAATCACGCCCTCTTCCAGGACAGACTCGTCGATCATCAGGGTGTCGCCGCAGTTGGGGCAGTCCACCTCAAAAAAATCGTCCTCCTCGTCGCCGCAGCAGCAGTCATCGTCGTCGTCATCCTCGTCAAACACGGCCTTCTCCACGTCGGAGAGGTCGTCGGAGATGGCGTCGATCTCCTCGCCCAGGGCGACGGTGTTCTCCTCCAGATCCTCGATGGACATGCCGATCTCCTCCAGGATGCCGATCATTACGGAGATGAGCTTGCCCTCCTTGGACTTGGCAGTGTCCAGATCCAGGCCCTCGGCCAGACCCTTCAGATACGCGACCTTCTCAGAAATAGTCATAATAATCTCCTTTTCACAGGCGGCCCAAAGGGCCTTCACAAAACGATGCGCCTTTACAGCGTCAGCTATCACGCCTCACACCCTCCGCGACGGCACACTGCTTACCGCTCCGCAAAAAACATCTTGCGCCTACGGCACAACTGCTTTTTCGTCTGCGCGGTTCGCTGTGCGCCTGTTCCAGGGCGTTCGGGCGCTTACGCCTTGCAGCGCTCCAGGTACTCGCCGGTGCGGGTGAGTCCCACGCAAAGCACACTTTGCGCGGGAACCCTTTGATTTCATTTGCAAGGCGGAACTGAATTCCGCCTTGCGCCAAGGTTTTGCCTCCGGCAAAACCCTTGTGTGCGCCGGAGGCGCGCCCCGCTGCGCGGGGCCCCCGACGATGCCCTTCCGCTTCCGCGGAAGCCCGGCAGGCAATCAGGCCTTGCAGCGCTCCAGATACTCGCCGGTGCGGGTGTCGATCTTGATCTTGTCGCCGGGGTTGATGAACAGGGGCACCTTGATCTCAGCGCCGGTCTCCAGGGTGGCGGGCTTGGTCACGTTGGTGGCCGTGTCGCCGCGGAAGCCGGGATCGGTCTCGGTGATCTCCAGCTCCACGAAAGTGGGGGGCTCCACCGCAAAGATCTTGCCCTTATAGGAGTTGATCTTGCAGACCATGTTCTCCTTCACAAAGCGGAAGTTGTCGCCCAGCAGCTCGGCGCCGATGGGTACCAGATCGTAGGTCTCGGGGTCCATGAAGTAGTACAGATCGCCGTCGTTGTAGCTGTACTCCATGTCCTTGCGCTCCACATAGGCCTGCTCAAACTTGGCGGTGGGGTTGAAGGAGGTCTCGGTCACGCCGCCGGTGATGACGTTCTTCATCTTGGTGCGCACAAAGGCCGCGCCCTTGCCGGGCTTCACGTGCTGGAACTCCACCACCTGCATCACCTGACCGTCCATCTCGAAGGTCACGCCGTTGCGGAAATCACTGGCAGTAATCGTAGGCATTGGTATTCATCCTCCAAAATAAGGTTTCTCAAAATTCAGCTACGCTATTTTACCCCATTCTTCCCTTATTTGCAAGGGTTTTTACAGAATAATCAGCTCTTCGCGCCTTGTAATATTAAATGCGAAAGAACAAACACCACGTCGAATGACGGGTGAAAGTTCTATCGCATTTATTTTTTTACCATAACAGAGCCGGAAATACAAGGGAGGAACCGACATGACGCACGTTTCTTTTGAAGAGTACGAGGCCGCGAAAGCGGAAATCATCGGTGGAGTTCATTACAAAGAAAAATCCACATTGGAGGGGAACGTGATCCGAAAGACCTATGTAACGGAAGAGAATGGGACGTTCTACGAGGTGAACGACGGCGGGCGCATCGAGTTTTGGAGCGACAAGCACCCGGATAGCCGGATTTACGACGAAAACGAGCGGGCGGACCTCCCGGAGAATGTGGGGGCAGTTCCCGGATATGGTGACTTGCTGGCCGAGAAAATCAGGGAAACGGCGGATTTCGCAAATCTGAAACCGTTTGAAAAATTCGTGCTGGATAACGGATATTTGTACGATTCGAGCGACGCGCTAAAAGCTGGCTATGACCGGGCGTGGAAAGCACAACACGGAATCACCCTGACAGAAGAAGAGTTTGCGGCGGAGGTTATGAGCCGCGGGAAGCTGGTTGACGCGTCGGGGCTTTACGAGGCGGTCATGGAACACGTGAACGCGGGGCGGCTGACTGCGGGCGACGTTATGCAGTACGCGCATTACAGATGGTGCGTGAATAGACCGGAAGCGGTTATTGCGTATCAAGTGGGCCGCGAGAAATGGGAGGTCAATAACTGTTCCGAAGAGATCACCGAAGAGGCCGCGCGGATTGAAGTTTGCGAGGAATTCGGGTTCGAGGCAAGCCGGGTAAAAATCATCGGGACCCCGTACTATGACGCGACGGACTGGAACTTCATCCGCTTTAACTGTTCGGGGCGGGCGTGGCTGATGAAAAACGGCGAGATTTATCAAGTTTACGAATGAAAGGCCGTGGGCGCGGTGTACCACAACCGCGCCCACGGGAAGCAGAAACAGAACGGGGGTGAAATGTGGTGCGGCAGTACAGATACATAGACTTTCGGGACCGAGAGCAGATCGCCGCCCGATACCTGAACGGGGACCGTGTGGCCGACATTGCCGCAGGGCTTGGCGTGACAACGGCGACGGTCTACCGCGAATTGAAGCGCGGCGAAACGGGAGAACTTGACCGCAACCAGCGGCGGGAATACAACCCCGTTCTTGCACAACAGAGGGTGCAGGCCAGTTTTAAGCGGCGCGGGAAGCCCGCGGCGGTGAGTTCACAAGGAGGTGTGCAGATTGGCAACTAATTTTGAAGAGATCGCCAGAACCCCGGAAACGCTGGCCGCATTCCTGCGGAGCCTGCCCGTTCTGGATGGACCGTGGGACGAAGAATTCCAGCGGCAGTATTGCGCCGGGTGCGGAAAGGTGAGTTGCGACGACGGGAGCGGTTGCCCCTACGAAGAAAAGCGGAATAGCCCCGGCTGGTGGCTGGGGCTTGAAGCTGGGACGGCGGGGGCGGTCTAATGCTTGAAGTTGTACCTATAACCCTACGGGAAGCAAACGCGTTCGTGGAGCAGAACCACAGACACCACGGGCCGACAGTGGGGCATAAATTTTCCATCGGGCTTTCCGATGGCGAAAAGATCGTGGGCGTTGCCATTGTGGGCCGTCCGGTGGCGCGGCATTTAGACGACGGCTGGACGCTGGAAGTCAACAGGCTTTGCACAGACGGGACCAGGAACGCCTGTTCAATGCTTTATGCCGCCGCATGGAGAACCGCCCGCGCTATGGGGTATAAACGGCTGGGGACATACATTCTGGAAAGCGAAAACGGGGCAAGCCTGCGGGCCGCTGGCTGGAAGTGTGTTGGACAGGCGGGCGGCTTGCGGTGGACCGGAAAAAGACGGCCAGAAGTTGACCTTTACCCGGCACAAATGAAAATCCGATTCGAGCGGGAGGCGGAAAAGCCATGACGAAGAAAAACAGTTACCCCGGCGGCGTGAAGCTGACGGCCACGAAAGCCCGCGCCGTGGCAATGCAAGAATTCGGGACCACAAAGGGCCTGACAAAAGAAGAAACCGCAATGCCCGGCTACTTCAAAATGAGGTTGGGGAACCTGTTCATTCGCATTCACCCGGACACCTACGACGGAACAGGGTGCATTGTGGTTTCGGCTGAACTGGCGTTTGCCACGGGTCAAACCCTGAAATTCCTGAACCCGGACACCCTGCAAGACGATTACAACGCGCTGGAACGGTATTGCAAGCGCGCCCAGCGGGACGACCTGAAAGACTGGGTGCTAACCAACGGGGTGGACTACTGTTGCGAGGAAGTCAAGCGGATTTGGGAAAGAGGGTGACGGCGTGAAAATCCGAATCACCCGCGATACAAAAATTCCGCTTGTTGAGAAAGGCCGGGTTTTCTACGTGCAAGGAGTATCGACGACCGGGGACGGCGAAACAGTCTATTTCATCCACCACGGCGGGAACTATTTGGGAATCTGCGCCGGGGATTGCGAAGTGATCGAGAGGGAATCGAAATGAAGAACGTAGCGCGAGAGGCCACAAACGGCGTGATCTACGGAGAATCCGGCGAGATCGTGAAAAATAGCTTACGTGTTGTCTGTCCCCATTGCGGAGAAATCGGACTTTTCCACGACCGCGGCGGAAGTGTGAATATCTGGACCGTGGGGGCAATCGAGCGGCGGGAATGTACGAAATGCCGTAAGCAGTTTCACACAATCAGTTTGACCGTTCCGGCGGACATGACCCCGGAGGAATTCTATTTGAAAATCAAAGAGGGGGTGAAGCTGTGAAGCGTCAATTCTGCTTGCCCTGCTTCCTCGAACTGAAAAAGGCCGGGAAGCACGACATAACCCGCATAGCTGGCGGAAAGAACCTGAAAATCACCTGTTGGCGGTGCAAACGCCGCCGCTACGGGGCAGAATACGAGATTTCCCGGAAAGGCGGTGCGCGCCGTGACAGTGAATGAATTGAAGCGGGCTTTTCTGGATGAACACCCGGTTGCGTTCGGCGGTATTACCTATCAAAAAATAACGGCGGTGATTTACCGAAAGACCCCGGACGGGAAAGGACTTCACGTGCAAGGCAAACTGCTGGACCGGAACGGGCGCGCCGTTGCAATCGCGGCGGCGGACCGAATCACGTTGCCAAAAGGAGCGGGAGAAGATGACCCCGGAAGAACCGAACGAACGGGTTAAAAGTCTGATCGCAGACATGGAGAAAATCGGAGCGCGCCCGGCGTACCTGCGGGGCGGAAGTTACAACGACTATTTGGAGTACGGCAGATTGAAAGACCTGATTGCTAAAGAGTGCATAGAAGCATTCAAGGCCGGGTTCAGATTCGAGAAAGAGGCGACACCATGACGCAGGAAATCAGAACAATCACCATTGGAGCGGGACAAGCCCGCCCGCGGCGGCGGAGCCAGAAGCACACCCGGCGGCGCGTTCGGCTGAACGGCTGGACCGTGGCGAAATATGCGGCCCTGACCGTGGCCGGGGTCCTGCTGTTTCGAGCGGGTGCGGCCTACGCCCTGACAGAACGGGGATATAAGGCGATCGGCGGCGAAGTTTTCGCCCTCTTCCTCCCCGTGTTCTACTACACAATTTCCGCAACGGTGCGGGACTATATCAAGGAAATCAAATCTATTTTTCGGGAGGAAAAGGACCATGAAAAAACTTGCTGAGCTGAAACTGGGTGCGCCCTTCATGTACGGAGGCGTTGAGTGGGTCAAATTCGAGGACATCGGCGCGGGAACGCTTTGTCTGGCGGCGGAGCCTGTTTTTCGCCGGGCGTTCGATGAAGAGAACTGCAACGACTGGCGGAAATCCTCTTTGCGCCGTGAACTGAACGGGGCGTTCCTTGACGCATTGGTTGCAGAGGGCGCAGACCGGGCCGCGTTCCTCGATTGGGAAAGCGACTTGACCGCCGACGACGGAATGACCGATTACGGAACCGCCGTGGACAAGATCGCTTTGCGGTCCGACGCGCTTTGCCGCAAGTATCGGGAGATCACCCCGCCCGTGGACGAATGGTGCTGGAACCTGACCCCGTGGACGTGTGACGCGTCGAATTCGTACAACGTCCGCGGCGTCAGTTCCTCCGGCGCGATGGGCTGGTACAACGCGTGCCACGGCAACTGGGGCGTTCGCCCGCTTTGTAATCTAAAATCTGAAATCTTGGTATCTGATAACCCGGATTCGGACGGCGCATACACGATCATTTGGAACCGCGCCCCGTCGGTCCCGGATTCCATCGACGTTCCGAGCGACGTTCGGGGCGGCGAAAAACTGACCGTGACGTGGGGGACCTCCACCGACCCGGACAACAACCTTTCGGGGTACATCCTCGAACGGCAGTACAACGGCGGCGGCTGGGCGCAGGTCTACAAGGGAATCAACCGGACGTACACCGACCAGATCACAAAGGGATGGGAGAATGTGGCGTACCGGGTCAAAGCATACGACAGCGCGGGCGCGGAATCGGCGTACAAGACCAGCGCGACGCGGACGGTCATCAACAACACGCCGCCCACGATCAGCGGGACAGATACGGACCTTGGGGCAAAGACCGGAGCGTTCGACCAGAAATACACCGTCACAGACCCGGACAGCGGCCAGACGATCACCGTCGTTGAGAAGATCGACGGGGCGCAAAAGCGGTCCTACGCCGCGACCAGCGGGCAGGAATACACGTTCAGCGTGACCGCGGATGAATGGCGGAAACTGTTGAACGGGTCCCATACGCTGACGGTGACGGCGACGGACAATTACGGCGGAACCGCGACGCGGACTTACACATTCAGCAAGAACGAAACCGAAATTGAACTGACCCTTGCAACGCCCCTTGAAGCCGACGACATGGTGACAAAGGCGATCATGTCCATTACCCGGCAGATTCCGGCGGGCGCAGAATTCACCGTGGAGGCGTGCAACAACGGCAACGACGATTCCCCCACGTGGGAGGACGTGACGCAGGCCGTCACCAGCGGGAGCAAGTTTTTCCTTTCCAACGACAGCAAGACGGCGGCGGAATGGGGATTCAATTTCCGAATCAAGGTGAAGCGGAACAGCGCAAGCGGGGATTGCTTCATTTCTTCCGTGGGAGGTAATTTTGAATGAGCGTACAGCACAAGGCGACCAGCATCAAGAACAAGCCGAAATCGGTTGAAGAACTGACCCGCGAAAACGAGCAGTTGCGGGAGAAAAACGAGAGCCTTTCGGGGCAGGTCACAGACCTGCAACTTGCCCTTTGCGACGTTTACGAAATGATCGAAGCGACCGTGTAGGGCGCGGAGTAAAGGAGGGGTGAACATGGAGCGGGTCTATGCCGATCTGATTCAAAAGGGGCTGAAAACGATTGATGATGTCCCGGAGCGGTTGCGCGACAAGGTGCGCGAACTGCTGAAAACGGCTGAAAGCGGGGGCGGCAATGAGTAACGCGCTGTTCCTGCTTTTTGCATACATCTTTTGCCGAAAGGAGGTGGAAACGATGGCTGTTGTTTATGCAACCCTGATCGTCAAGGGCAAAAAGACCTTGGAGCAGGTCCCCGCGCGGCTGAAAGCCGAGGTGGAAGATCTGCTGACCGCCCTTGAAATCACCCTTTAAGGGAGGCGGAAAGGCCCCCGGCGCGCAATCCGCGCCGGGGGCGATCTTCTACACGGAGGGAAACAGACGTGACATTGAACGACTTATTTTCCGGGGGTGGTGCCGTCGGCGTTCTGCTTGTCGCTTTGACCCTGATCGAGATTGCCCCCATTAAGATCAACCCGTGGTCAAAAATCGGAAAGGCAATCGGGAAGTGCGTCAACGGCGACGTGATCGAAAAGCTGGACGAAACCAGAAAAACCCTTGATGACCATATCAGGACAGACGACGCGCGAAACGCAGATATGCACCGGGCCGCAATCCTGCGGTTCAACAACGAACTGTTGCGGGATATTCCGCACACGCGGGAAGAGTTCATCGAAGCATTGAGCGAGATTGACAGTTACGAACGATACTGCGAGGAACACCCGGACTACAAGAACAACCGGGCGACGCACGCCGTCGCAAACATCAAACGCGTGTATGATGACAGGTTGGTCAAACACGACTTTTTGTGAAAGGCGGCGCGGAATATGCAATACCTGATCAGCATTGCCGCGGGGCTGGCGGGCGGGATTGCCGCCGTGCTGCTGTTCGGCAGACGGGGGAGCCGCCGCCGGACAGACAGCAAGAACGACCGCCGGAAGATCGAGTTTTCAAAGCTGGTTCTTTCGGCGGCCCTTTTGACCTATTTTGCGGGGTTTGTCATCGGCGCGCGGGCCGTGGCCTTTGACCCGTCGCAACTTGGCGTTTTCCTCGCCTATGTGGGCACCCCGGCGGCAACGGCAATCGGTTTTTACAGTTGGAAAGCAAAGGCGGAAAACGTGGTGAAGATCAAGCAGGCAAACCCGACGGCGACGGAGGGAATGCCCGTAGACCTGAACAACATTCAGCCATAGCGGAGGAACACAAATGACACAGGAACAAAAAGCATTTATTGAGCGGGTGGGCGCGCTGGCCGCGGCGGATATGCAGAAAAGCGGCGTGCTTGCCTCGCTGACAATCGCGCAGGCGATTTTGGAAAGCGGCTGGGGGAAATCCGGCCTGACCGTCAAGGCAAACGCCCTGTTCGGCATCAAGGCGGGGACAAGCTGGAAAGGCCGGGTTTACAGCACGAAAACGCAAGAGTGTTACGATGGCGTGAACTTTACCACCGTGACGGCCCTTTTCCGGGCATACGACAGTTGGGAAGAGAGCGTGGAGGACCATTCGGCGTTGCTGACGGGCGCGGCCCGGTACAAAGCCGTCGTCGGGGAGCGGGACTATAAAACTGCTTGCCAGGCGATCAAGGCGGCGGGCTACGCCACGGACCCGAAGTACCCGGACAAGCTGATTCAGATTATCGAATCATACGGCCTGACGGCCTACGACGGCGCAGGACAGGCGGTCACGGGCGG